>Ga0209634_1000031_pt1 | contig 166118 bp, 167 predicted proteins | sample LinPmetageLP40_FD_184043 | JGI IMG/M metagenome (GOLD analysis project Ga0209634, IMG submission 184043) | Marine viral communities from the Pacific Ocean - LP-40 (SPAdes) (version 2) | ecosystem: Environmental > Aquatic > Marine > Oceanic | place: Pacific Ocean | collected 2010-08-26
GGTCGTGACCATGACCGTGACCACCACGATGATAACGATCGCGGGCGCAATCAGCGGAACGCCAAGATTTTACCGGAAAGCTGCTACAGAACGTTCCGCACTGATCGCGGCACAGTTTCAGGCTATGGCGCGCGCTGCATGCAGAATGCGGTCGCCCGGCCTGCTATCTTGCCACCGCAATGCATCCGTCAGGTTCGCACCGACCGGGGTGCGCGCAACCTGTACACTGCGCGATGCATGAGCCGCGACGGCTGGACCTCCCGCACCGCACGGCGTTGACGCAATCGCGTTGACCCACCGCCGGAGCGGGGGCAGGGTCGGCTTCATGTCGATCCTGCCCCTGGACTACCTTCATGAACGCGCGGCCTTTGACCGGGGCGCGCGTTTCGTTGTCGGCCTGGACGAAGTCGGGCGCGGTCCCTGGGCCGGACCCGTCGTCGCCTGCGCTGCCCGCCTGATCGGACCTGCGCCAGCCGGATTGAACGACAGCAAGAAGCTGACCGCGAAGCGGCGGGAGGCTTTGGTGCCGTTTTTGCTGGCCTGCTGCGATGTCGGCTTCGGCGAGGCGACGGTGGCCGAAATCGACGCCCTTAACATCCGGCAAGCCACGCATCTGGCCATGCGCCGGGCGGTGGAGGCCCTGCCAACACTACCCGATCACCTGTTGATCGACGGCAATGATTGCCCCGCCTGGGTCGCCTGCCCCTTCGACCTGATCATCGGCGGCGACGGACTTTCGCCATCAATCGCGGCCGCATCGGTGCTTGCCAAAACACGGCGGGATCAAGGCATGGTGGCGCTGGCGCAACAGCATCCCGGTTATGGATGGGACAGCAACGCAGGATACGGCACCAAAGCCCATCAGGACGGACTGGCCAAACATGGCGTCACACAACATCATCGGCGCTCCTTTGCTCCCATACGCAAGATGTTGTGTTCCTGACCCTGCCTTAATCTTGCCTTTCTTGCCCGCTGGACGGTGAACCAACCGCCCGCCATTCTGGCCGGACAACAACAAGGCGCCCCGTCAATGAGGGTGCCGTTCGAGGCGACAGACAATGGCAAAACCTACACCGGAAGCCCCCGTGCTTCCGCTCGATACCATCATGTCCGGTGACTGCGTGGCAGCGATGAATTCGCTTCCCGAAAACTCGGTCGACCTGATTTTCGCAGACCCCCCCTACAATCTGCAACTGCGTGGCGATCTGCACCGTCCGGACAATTCCCGCGTCGATGCCGTCGACGATCACTGGGATCAGTTCGAAAGCCTGAAGGCCTATGATGCCTTCACGCGTGGCTGGCTCAAGGCGGCCCGACGGGTGTTGAAACCCGATGGCGCGATCTGGGTGATCGGCAGCTATCACAACATTTATCGCGTCGGCGCAACGCTGCAGGATCAGGGATTCTGGATCTTGAACGACGTCGTCTGGCGCAAGACCAACCCGATGCCGAACTTTCGCGGCAAACGCCTGACCAATGCGCATGAGACGATGATCTGGGCGTCAAAGTCCGAAGGGTCGAAATACACCTTCAACTACGAAGCGATGAAGGCCCTGAACGAAGGCGTGCAGATGCGCTCTGACTGGACCTTCCCGATCTGCACCGGGCACGAACGTCTGAAAAATGCGCGGGGCGAAAAGGCTCATCCGACGCAGAAGCCCGAATCGTTGCTGCATCGCCTGCTGATCGGCTCGACCAACCCCGGCGACGTGGTGCTTGACCCGTTCTTCGGAACCGGCACGACCGGCGCGGTGGCCACGATGTTGGGTCGCCATTTCATCGGCATCGAGCGCGAAGAAGAATACCGCCAGATCGCCGCCGAACGCATCGCGCGTGTCCGCAGTCTTCCGCCCGCAGCACTGGAGGTTTCGACGTCCAGGCGCACCGAACCGCGCGTGCCGTTCGGGCAGCTTGTCGAACGTGGAATGTTGCGTCCGGGCGAAGAACTCCAATCCGGCAATGGCCGACATCGCGCCAAGATCAGGGCCGACGGCACGCTGGCCGGTGAAAATATCAAAGGGTCGATCCATCAGGTCGGCGCGGCATACGAAGGCGCGCCCAGCTGCAATGGCTGGACCTACTGGCACTTCAAGCGCGAGGGGAAATCGGTCTCGATCGACATTCTGCGCCAACAGATTCGCGACGAGATGATCAAGCCCGACTGACGTTGCGACCGAGTTACCGCCTGCGTTCCCTGCCCAATGTCCGGGGAACGCAACTTGCCCCTGTTCCCGTTTGTCGGGTTCAGGGGTTTTTTTTAATGCACCGGAAAACAGGCGAACTTCACGGCACATAACGAAAAGCGCGCCCCCGAAGGGACGCGCTTTCCAGAGAACCTTCTGGTTCCGATGGCCCGTGAGGGCCGTCGAAATCAGTCCGACGCTGCGGCAGCGGCCAGCAGAATGATGGCCAGGATCGGAACGATGATGCCGGCGGACGAGGACGAGGTGTCCTCGACAATGACGACGGGCTCGACCGGGGTCACCGGAGCGATACCGCCGGCGAAGGCGGTGGTGGAAGCAACCGACAGAGCGGCAGCGAGAGCGAGTTTCTTCATAGTATCCTCCAAGATACGCCAATGATGAGGCGAATTTGCCAAATCTTAAGGCACCCAAGACTGTACCTCGTAAGACTCGTTAAGCAGCTATGCCAAACCTTTGCAACGCCCGGACAACGCGCGTGCGATCGCTTTCGCTCGGGTCTTGTCAAATTGGCAACACCTGTGTTCCGGCCTCCGACGCAAAGCGTATCCAATTGATATCCCCCGTCATACGAATCGACAAAGCCAGGATGGTGAAGGGCATTTCTTCCTGCACTGGTCTCTCCGGGCTCCCGACGGGTGTCGCGTCGACCCCGCTGACCGAAGTCCGATCGGGCCTTGTGATCAAGACTCCTGTCAGGAATGGACATATTCTTCCGAAGGCAAAATCCCGTCACAGGCGCGATGTTTCGCCTTTCGAAGACGCGATCATGGCATTTGCCTCGCCGGACGCTCCGATATACTCCGACGTGACACGAAAGACCTGGGGACGCCGATGAACCGCCGCACTGCATTGATCCTGCTCGCTTCCACCGCGCTGGCCGCCTGTGCGCCGACGCCGACGCCGCCCGCGCTCGGCCCCAACGGCAAGCCGCTGCCCAAGCTTTACCGCATTTCCGATACCGACGGGCGCCGACTGCCGTTCCGCGCGCTGGATGCCGTGAATGCGCTGCGTCAGGCGTCCGGGGCCCCACCGCTGACCCTGGATGCCAAGCTGACGGCCGCTGCCGAAACCCATTCCCGCGATATGTCGTTGCAGAACCGCCCGTGGCATTTCGGCTCCGACGGCTCGTCTCCCATCGATCGAGCGCGCCGGGTCGGCTTCGATGGCCGCCTTCTGGGAGAGGCGATCTCGGAAACCTATGAGACCGAATTGGAGACAGTGGCCGCCTGGTTGCAGGAACCCGGACCGCGCCGCGTTCTGCTGGATCCGAACGGTCGTCGCATGGGATTTGGCTATTTCCAGGAATCCAACGGCAAAATCTGGTACACGCTGAACGTCGGCACCTGATCGGCACGAAATATTCGAATCGCGAACGGGGCCCTGCGGCCCCGTTTTTTTGTCAGAACTTCGGGATGTGATTCAGGCGTAGATATCCACCGGCGTGCCATCGCGCACCGATGCGTAGATCACCTTGATCTCCCGATTGGTGACCGCAACGCATCCGGCCGTCCAGTCGCCGCTGTTGGCGCGCCGCTTGTCGCCCCACCCGTGAACGAAAATTTCGCCTCCTGGCTCCTTCCCCATTTCCGCAGCATAGGCGCGATCGGCCTCGTTCGGATAATCAATGCCGACCGACAGAAAATACGCTGAATTGGGGTTACGCTTGTCGACGGTGTAACGGCCTTCGGGCGTCTTGCCGTCGCCTTCGAACTGCTTGGGCCCGACGGGGGCAAAGCCAAGCTGGATCTTGTATTGTTCCAGCATCGTGTTGCCGTTGAACAGCGCCAGCTGGCGCGATGATTTCTGGATCACGACTCGCGTGACCTCAGGCCCGTCATAGGAAATGAATTTGCTGCCGCATCCCGCCAGAAGGGCGGTCGAACCGAGACCCAGTGCCAGCGCGCCCCGACGTGTATAATTATTCATATCTGCCTGCCTACCTGCACTCTGCGTTGCATCTATAAGGCATGTCTTACAGCAATTTGGCACAGCAAGGAACGCCTCATGTTTGCACGATCCCCGAATCGCGGTCGCGCTGCAACAGGTTCGCCAGACCGCTGCGGTAATCGGGGAAGCGCAGGGTCACGCCCAGGTCCGCCTTGATGCGATCATTTCGCACCCGTTTCGATTCGGCATAGAAACTGCGCGCCATCGGACTCATCTCGGCTGCTTCAAAATCCACTTCCGGCGGCAGCGGCAGGCCCAGCAGTTCGGCAGCATGGCCGATCACATCCTGCGGTGGAGCCGGGTCGTCGTCGCACAGGTTATAGATCGCGCCGGGGTCGGGCCGGGCGATGCTGGCCATCAGCACCTGCGCGATGTCATCGACATGGATGCGGCTGAAAACCTGACCCGGTTTCACGATACGCCGGGCGCTGCCGTTGCGAACCTTTTCGAACGGCCCACGACCGGGCCCATAGATCCCGGCCAGGCGAAAAATATGCAGGGGCGCACCTGTTCTGGCCGCCAGATCCTGCCATGCCGCCTCCGCCTCTACCCTAAGGCGCCCGCGGCGGGTCGTGGGGGTCAATGGCGTGTCCTCGTCTACCCAGCCGCCGTCATGATCGCCATAAACACCCGTCGTTGAAAGATATCCGACCCAAGCCTTTGACCCCAAATGCGTCTCTAATATTGGCAGATACGCATTCAGGACCGGATCGCCCGTTACGTCCGGTCCGGCGGAAATCAGAACATGGCTCGCCCGTGCCAGCGCAGTGTCCAGCGGCGCACCGAAGATCACCGGCTCCACGCCCTCGGCGCGTAAGGCCTCGGCCTTTTCATCAGACCGCGTCGTGCCGATGACCGTCCAGCCTTGTGCCAGCAGGAGCGGCGTTACCGCACGGGCCGAGTAACCGTGCCCGAAGCTCAATAACGTCTTCATATCCGCTCCACGGCCCAGCGCGCTGCGTTCGAGACGCCGGCATCCGGGTCTTCGCAAAGACCCTGCACAACGGTTTTCAGGCGATCCGACCGGGAATTTCCAATCGCGTAACAGACATTCCGTACCATTCGATCCCGTCCGATCCGCTTGATAGGGCTGCCACTGAACCGTGCTCGAAATGCAGTATCGTCCAACATGGCCAACTCACCAAGATCAGGGGCGCGATGCGGGCCATGGTAGCGCAGGTCCGATGCCTCGACCGCAAACTTGTTCCACGGGCAAACCGCCAGACAATCGTCACAGCCATAAATGCGGTTACCCAAGGCAGGGCGTAGACCCTCATCCACCGGACCGCGATGTTCAATTGTCAGATAGGAAATGCACCGGCGCGCATCCAGTTGAAACGGCGCGGGAAAAGCATCGGTTGGACAGATGTCCAGACATTTGCGGCACGATCCGCAATGCTCGGCCTCGGGCGCATCCGGCTCCATGTTCAGCGTCGTGAAGATTGCCCCCAGAAAGACCCAGTTGCCGAAATCGCGCGACAGAAGGTTGGTATGTTTTCCCTGCCACCCCAGACCCGCCGCCTGCGCCAGCGGCTTTTCCATTACCGGCGCGGTGTCGACGAAGACCTTCACCTCGCAGTCGCCCTCCGCGACCATCCAGCGCGCGACGCGTTTCAGCGCCTTCTTGACCACGTCATGATAATCGCGCCCCTGCGCATAGACCGAAATTGCCCCATGTTCGGGTCTGTTCAGGTCATTCAGCGGATCGTGTCCGGGCGAATACGAATGCGCCAGCATCACGACCGACCGTGCTTCTGGCCAGAGTGCCGCCGGATTGCCGCGCCATGTCGAACGCTCGCCCATCCAGGTCATCTGACCATGATATTCCGCGTCCAGAAACGAAGCCAGTTGTCCGGGCGCTTTCGGAATGGCATCCGGCGCACACACCCCGACAGACACGAATCCCGCCGCCCGCGCCTCGGCCTCCAGCCGGACGCGGAAGGACATCAGAAATCCAGATCGGCGTAGTGTTTCGCCGGTCGGAATCCCGGCACCACATCCGCCAGGATCGAACGGAACGCCGGGCGGGACTTGATCTTGGAATACCAGTCGCGCACGGCCTGATTGCGACCCCAGTCAACGTCCGAACTATAGTCCAGGCACGACAGATGCGCGGCAGCGGCGAAATCGGCGACGGTCAGGTCCGGCCCCGCAAGCCATCGCGACCGATCCAGCAGCCAGCCCATATAGTCGAGGTGGAACTTGATCGCCTTTACCCCATCCTTGACGTTTGCCCCGTCGGGATAGCCCGCGCGAGTCAGCTTCTTGTTGACCCGCTCATAGACCAGCTTCGATGTCACCTCGTGATGAAACTTGTCGTCGAACCAGGCCACCAGCCGCCGCACCTCGGCGCGATGCGCGGCCTCCCTGGGCATCAGCATCGGGCTGGAGTTCGTCTCCTCCAGGTATTCGCAGATCGCCCCCGAATCCGACAGCGTCAGCCCGTCGATTCGCAGGACCGGCACTTTACCTGCGGCGTTGCGGCGCAGAAATTCGGACGACGCTTCCCAATAGCGTTCGTCGATCAATTCGACGTCGAGTTTCTTCTCGGCCAGGACAAGGCGGACCTTCCGGCAGAACGGTGACAGGGCAAAATGATAAAGCTGAATCATGGGACCGGGATGCCCTGTGTCGGCGGGATTTTCAATCCTCGAAGCACGCCGCGCGCCCATCTGAACGGATCGTCGCTGCTCCATCCTGCACGCGGCGGGCCTTGCGCTGCAACGCGGGGGTCATCGCGGCGGCATTCCTGTCCTTTGGGTTCGGCAGGATCGAAGCCAGGGCGGCGGCCTGCGGCGCACTCAGATCCCCGGCATCGACCCCGAAATACAGTTGCGCGGCCGCCTGCACGCCGAAGACGCCCTCGCCGAATTCGGCCATGTTCAGATAAACTTCGATGATCCGCCGCTTGGGCCAGAGTGTTTCCATTAACGGCGTCATCCCCGCCTCCAGTGCCTTGCGCAGCCAGCTTCGGTCCTGCCACAGAAATACATTCTTCACGACCTGCTGGCTGATCGTCGAAGCTCCGCGCCCGGAGCCGGCCTCGATCGCATCGCGAATGGCAGCGACGTCGAAGCCCCAGTGAAGACAGAAATTCGCGTCCTCGGCAGCAACGACGGATCGGGCCATCACCGGCGCGATGGCATCGATATCGACCCACTGCCGCTCGACCTCGCCCAGCCGCAGCCCCTCAGCCAGAATATAGGGTGTCGTCGGCGGGTCGATCCAGCGATAGGCCAGCACCCAGGTGACCACGGCGACCGCACCCCACAGCGCAACGCGCCACAACAGGCGCAGACCACGACGGACCAGTTCCCCGATCCGGGGTCGCAGGCCTGTCTTGGCCGACTTCTTCGTTTTCTTCCGCGCCATCGCCTTCACCAACCGGCACGGCGCGTCCGGGTCAAGGAAGACCCCGCCTGATTCCTGGTCAGGCGGGGCAATACAGTCACAAACAAGGGACTATTCCGCCGGAATCGCGCCCGCCTCCTCGCTCAGCGGGGCCTTCAGATGGATCAGCATCTCCTTCGGGCAGATCTGCAGGAAGTTACCGCGCTCATTTTCCCAATCCGACAGGATGCGCTGCGCCTTCTTGGAGCCGGTTTCCCTTGCGTGCCGCTCCACCAAGGCACGCAACTGCGCGTCCCAATGGTCGACGGTCACAGGGCAGGTGACCAGCGTTTCCATGTTCATCAGCGTCGGGGCCGCGCCCGCAGGGTCGTAGAGATACGCCATCCCCCCGGTCATGCCGGCGCCGAAATTCGCGCCGATCGTCCCCAGAATCACGGCAACTCCACCAGTCATGTATTCGCAGCCGTTGGACCCGCAGCCCTCGATCACCACCGATGCACCCGAATTGCGGACCGCAAAGCGTTCCCCGGCCCGGCCAGCCGCGAACAGATAGCCATCGGTCGCACCATACAGGACCGTGTTGCCGATGATCGTATTCTCGTCCGCTTTCAAAGGGCTGGACATCGCGGGCCGCACCACGATCGTGCCCCCGGACAACCCCTTGCCGACGTAATCGTTGGCGTCCCCCGACACTTCCAGCTTCAGACCGGGGGCCAGAAACGCACCCAGCGATTGCCCGGCAGAGCCCTGCAATTTCACCGTCAGGTGATCCGGTTGCAGCGAATTACGCATCCCGAACTTCGAGACGACATGACTGGAAATCCGCGTGCCTACGGTGCGGTGCGTGTTCTGCACCGCGTATTGCAGCTGCATCTTCTCACCGTCGTTCAGGAAGCGTTCGGCATCCTTCACGATCTGCGCGTCCAGCGTATCCAACACGGCATTGCGGGGCTTGTTGCGGTCATACCTGATCCGATCCGCGCCATCGACGGTGATCAGCAGCGGGTTAAGATCGAGGTCATCCAGATGCGCCGACCCCCGCGACACCTGGGTCAGCAGATCGGCGCGCCCGATGATGTCATCTATCGACCTGGCCCCGATCTCGGCCAGAATTTCCCGCACTTCCTGCGCGTAGAAGGTGATCAGGTTGACCACCTTGTCCGCCGTGCCGGTGAACTTGGCGCGCAATTCGGGGTTCTGCGTGCAGACGCCGACGGGGCAGGTATTCGACTGGCACTGCCGCACCATGATGCAACCCATCGAGATCAGAGCCGCGGTCCCGATGCCGTATTCCTCGGCTCCCATCATGGCGGCCATGACAATATCGCGCCCGGTCCGCAGGCCGCCATCCGTGCGCAGGGTCACCCGTTCGCGCAACTTGTTCATCGCCAGAACCTGATGCGCTTCGGTCAGGCCCATTTCCCACGGCAGGCCCGCGTATTTGATCGACGTCGCCGGGCTGGCCCCGGTACCGCCATTATGTCCCGAAATCAGGATCACGTCGGCCTTGGCCTTGGCCACGCCCGCCGCAATCGTTCCGACCCCGGATGACGCCACCAGCTTTACCGTCACCTTGCAGCGCGGGTTAATCTGCTTGAGGTCGTAGATCAGCTGCGCCAGATCCTCGATGCTATAGATGTCGTGGTGCGGCGGCGGTGAAATCAGCGTCACGCCCTTGGTCGAATGCCGCAGCCGCGCGATCAGGTCGGTGACCTTCATGCCCGGCAACTGTCCGCCCTCACCCGGCTTGGCGCCCTGCGCGACCTTGATCTCCAGTTCCTCGCAATGGTTCAGGTATTCGGCGGTGACACCGAAACGACCTGAAGCGACCTGCTTGATCTTGGCCGAGGGGTTGTCGCCATTCGGCTCCGGCACGAAATGCGCCGGGTCCTCGCCGCCCTCGCCGGAATCCGACTTCGCGCCGATCCGGTTCATCGCGACATTCAGCAGCTTGTGAGCCTCGGGCGACAGCGCGCCCAGAGACATGCCAGGCGTCACGAACCGTTTGCGGATCGAGGTGATGCTCTCGACCTCCTCGATCGGAATCGGCTTGGCCATGGGTTTGATCGCCAGCAGATCGCGCAGATGGATCGGCGGGTTCGCCTGCATCGCGTGGCTGAACTGCTTCCACAATTCATACGATCCGCGATCGCAGGCGGCCTGCAACATATGCATCGTCTGCGCTTCCCATGCGTGCTTTTCGCCCGACCGCCGCGCCTTGTAGAACCCGCCAATCGGCAGGATGTTCGACGTCGCCTGCCAGCCCGTGGCATGGATCGCCTCGGCCTTGCGCTGGATACCGTTGGTGCCGATGCCGGAAATCCGCGACAGCATGCCGGGGAAGAACTCGGCAACCATCGCCCGGCTCAGACCGACCGCCTCGAAGTTGAGGCCGCCGCGATACGAGGAGACCACCGAAATCCCCATCTTGGCCATGATCTTGAGCAAACCCGCGTCGATGGCACTGCGATAGCGGTCCACCGCCTGGTCCAGCGTGCAGTCCAGCAAACCCTTGCCGATCCGGTCGGCCAGGCTGTCCTGCGCCAGATAGGGGTTCACGGTTGTCGCGCCGCATCCGATCAGCACCGCGAAGTAATGCGGGTCGATACATTCGGCAGACCGCACATTGATCGAACAGAAGGTCCGCAGACCCTTGCGTGTCAGCCATGAGTGCACGGCCGACGTCGCAAGGATCATCGGCATCGCAACCTTGTCCTCGTCCTGCATCCGGTCGGTCAGCACGATATGCCCCGCACCGGAACGCACGGCGTCTTCGGCCTCGGCCCGGATCCGGTCGAGGTTGGCTCGCAACGCTCCGGCCGTTCCGCCGGTCGGAAAAGTGCAGTCAAGCGTTATGGCCGAATCCTCGAAATGTTCGAACATGGCCTGAAACTGGGCGTTGCCGACGAAGGGCGACGGCAATTCCAGAATCTCGGTCTGCGACGAATCCTCGTCCAGCACGTTCTTCAGGTTCCCGAACCGCGTCTTCAGGCTCATCACCCGGAATTCGCGCAGGGAATCGATGGGCGGGTTCGTGACCTGGCTGAACGACTGCCGGAAGAAATGGCTCAGCGGTCGGTATTTTTCCGACAGAACGGCGCTGGGCGTATCATCCCCCATCGACGCCAGTGCTTCTTTTCCGTCCTCGGCCATCGGCGCCAGAATCTGCTCCAACTCCTCGATGGAATATCCCGCCGCAACCTGGCGCGAACGCAGCTCGGCCCCCTCGTGAAGCGCCACTTCAGACACCTTGCGCGTCATCTCACCCAGGTTGGTGATTCGCTCGACCCAGTCCCCGAACGGACGGTCGGCTGCCAGCTTGTCCTTCAGCTCCGCGTCGTGGAACAGCTCGCCCGTTTCCATGTCGACGGCGATCATCTGGCCCGGCCCCAGCGCCCCCTTCTCGACCACGGTGGATTCGTCGACCGGCACCATCCCCGCCTCGGACCCGGCGATCAGCAGGCCGTCGCCCGTCAACGTATACCGCATCGGCCGCAACCCGTTCCGGTCCAGCCCGGCACAGACCCAGCGCCCGTCGGTCATCGCCAGTGCGGCAGGGCCGTCCCATGGTTCCATCACCGCATTGCAATAGGAATACATGTCGCGCCAGGTATCGGGCAGTTCCACAGCCGATTGCGACCAAGATTCGGGCACCAGCATCGTCTTTGCCATTGGCGCCGACCGCCCGGCCCGCACCATCACTTCGAACACCGAATCCAGCGCCGCGGAATCGCTCGCGCCTTGCGGAATGATCGGCTTGATGTCCTCGGCCATCTCTCCGAACGCGCCCGAGGCCATTCGGATCTCGTGGCTTTTCATCCAGTTGACATTGCCCTTCAGCGTGTTGATCTCGCCGTTGTGGGCCAGCATCCGGAACGGCTGCGCCAGCCACCACTGCGGGAAGGTGTTCGTTGAATACCGCTGGTGATAGATCGCGAAGGCGCTCTCGAACCGCTCGTCCTTCAGGTCGGGGTAGAACTCCGCCACCTGCTCGGCCAGCATCATGCCCTTGTAGATCACGCCCCGGCACGACAGCGACGCCAGATACAGCCCGTTGATCTGGGCGGCAATCGCAGCCTTCTCGATCCGACGGCGGATGACATACAGCTCACGTTCGAAGGTGTCCTCGTCCACCCCCTTCACGTTGGAGATCAGAATCTGTTCGATCTCGGGCCGCGTTGCATTGGCCTTTTCGCCCAGAACTTCGATGTTCACGGGCACATGGCGCCAACCGTAAATATAGTATCCCATCCGCAGGACTTCGGTTTCCACGATCGTCCGACAGATTTCCTGCGCGGTGAAATTGTCGCGCGGCAGGAAGATCTGGCCCACCGCGATCCGCAGCCCCTCGTGCGGCTCGTGTCCGGTGCGCCGGATCTGGTCCTTGAAGAATTCGACCGGGATCTGCACGTGAATGCCCGCGCCGTCGCCGGTCTTGCCGTCGGCATCGACCGCGCCCCGGTGCCAGATCGCCTTCAGCGCGTTGATCCCCGACTCGACCACCTTGCGCGACCGCTTGCCATTGACGTTGACGACAAGACCGACGCCGCAGGACGCGTGCTCGGATTCCTCGTGATAGAGACTGATTTCGCCCATCGCCTGACGGCGCTTCAGCTCATCGCGTTCCCAATCGGAAAAATAATGGGTCATGGATCATCTCCTTCGACGAAGAGGGATCGCGCCTCGTATTCGGCGCGTGTTTTTTTGGGGTGATCGCCCGCCAGCCGGGCATAACCGGGCGCGCGGTCGATATAGATTTCCGAGATCAGCGGGAAATCATCGGCTCCCGCAAAGATGCCCGGCACGAACTCATAGGGCGCGTCGTCCCGCGTATCGCGGAACCACAGGTGACTTCCGCAGGTCGGGCAAAAGGCCCTTTCGGCGAAATTCGACGATGCATAGCGACTGACTTTGCCCGTGACGGTGACGGCCTCCGGTGCCACGTCGAAGCCCGACATCACCATGCCGGACCAGCGGCGACACATCGCGCAATGGCACGCTCCGACTGCGGCGACATGACTGCCCGAAATCTCGATTGTCACGGAACCGCACAGGCAGCGGCCCGACAGATCGCCCGACCGGCGATATACCGAAATATCCGTCATGCCACGCTCTCCGCATATTCGGCATACAGCCTCTCTACGCGAGTCTTGCGGCCCCGGATGATTGCGCCGATCACATCACTCAGCAGACCCGCATCCTTCAGCGCGCCAGCGATGTTATGCCGTCCCTTCGGCAGAACGAAGCGATGGACGCGGTTCATCTCGGGCGCGAAATCCAGATGCGCGACGTCCTCGCGGCACCCACCTCCCGCCGTCAGGTAATACTGCGTCTTTGTGTCGGCGAAGGTCCCGCCCACATTGTCGACGGGCAGATCGCCGAACTTATCCTTGATATCCGGCCAGCGCGTGTCATCCATCAGCGTGCGATCCATCGTCAGTTGCGGCGAAAAGGCGATGGCGCGCCGCACCCGGACATCGCGCGGCAACAGCAGCGCGCCAAAACCGCCCATCGAATTGCCCAGCGTCACGATTTCATCGATCCTCTCGGACTTTCGCAGATACCGGATCAGCTTGACGATGCGCCGCCACAGACCGGGCGCCGCGAACCAGGTTGCGCGCCGGTCGGTCACGAACAGCACGTTGTTCTTTCCCTTGTCCGAGGCTGATCCGGCAAACTCGTCCAGCGGCGCGCCACCGAAACCCGCCTTGAGGCCGGTGAAGACGACGACCATCCGCCGCGTGCTGCCGGGCAGCCAGCGCAAGATCAGCTCCTCGTCCTGAAGCACGGTATCGATGGTCGATGACATGAAATGTGAAGACCTCGCAAAGGGTCAGCCAGGCTGACGTTTCTATTTTCCGAATTACACCCTGTGTATGTACAGGGGGTGCACGGGGGGTGCACAGGGGGTGCGCCGGTTATTCGGCAGCGATCTCCGGCACGACAGAAGCCGAGAATTTCGCCAAAATCGCGTCAGCCGCCTCGCGTCCGTCGCGGATTGCCCAGACCACCAGAGACGCGCCGCGTACGATGTCACCCACTGCGTAGATGCCGTCCAGCGGCGTCGCGTGGGTGCGGAAATCGGCCCGGACAGTGCCCCAGCGCGTGACTTCCAATTCAGGATGACCCCACAGCGTCGGCAGATCTTCGGGCTCGAAACCCAGCGCCTTGATGACCAGATCGGCGTCCTCGACGTAGTCTGCATCTTCGATCAATTCCGGCGCCTGGCGACCCGTCGCATCCGCCTCGCCCAAACGCATGCGCTGGACGGTGACGCCGCTGACGATGCGGTGCATCGTTGCCACGTCCTCGCCCTCCAGCTCGATACCTTTCATATCGACGGCCACCCCGCCCGCCATGGCATCGCCCGCGCCTGCCTCAAAGCCCGTGGGCGCGGTCAGCCAGACGAAATCGACGCCCTCTTCCTCGGCGTTGGCGACTTCGCGCTGAGACCCCGGCATATTGGCCCTGTCGCGGCGGTACAGACACTTGACCGACCTGGCCCCCTGCCGGATGGCGGTGCGAACACAATCCATCGCCGTATCGCCGCCGCCGATCACGACGACGCGCTTGCCCTCGGCCGACAACTCGCCGCTGTCGAACTCCGGCACGTCATCGCCGAAGCTCTTGCGGTTGGAGGCGGTCAGATAGTCGATGGCGCGCACAATACCCTGTGCATCATGGTTATCACCGCCCAGTTCGCGGGATTTGTAGACCCCGGTGGCGATGATCACCGCATCATGCTTTTCGCGGATGGCGTCGAAGGTAATGTCGCGCCCGACCGCGGTATTCAGCACAAACTTCACGCCGCCCTCGGCAAGCTGATCGTTGCGACGCTGAACCACGTCCTTCTCAAGCTTGAAGCCGGGGATGCCATACATCATCAAGCCGCCCGCGCGGTCATGGCGATCGTACACTGTCACCTGCACCCCCGCCCGGCGCAGCACGTCCGCCGCCGCCAGACCACCCGGCCCGCCGCCGATAATTCCAACCGATTCCTTGCGTTCGGTGCGCGGCTTTATCGACGGAACCCAGCCCATTTCGAAGGCCGTGTCGGTAATGTATTTCTCGACCGCGCCGATGGTGACAGTGCCGTGGCCGGATTGCTCGATCACGCAATTGCCTTCGCAAAGCCGGTCCTGCGGACAGATACGACCGCAGATTTCCGGAAAGGTATTTGTGGCCTGACTGATCTCATAGGCTTCCTGCAACCGTCCTTCAGCAACCAGACGCAGCCAGTCGGGAATGTTGTTGTGCAGGGGGCAATGGGTCTGGCAGTAAGGCACGCCGCACTGGCTGCACCGGCCCGCTTGCTCGGCGGCCCGTTCGGCGGCAAATTCACGATAGATTTCGCCAAAATCGTGCCGACGCGCATCGGCTTCGCGCTTCTCGGGCGTCTTGCGATCGACGGTCACGAACTGAAGCATCTTACTGACAGCCATCGGTCCCTCCTGGAGAAATTCAAGCCCCGAATATCCGAGGCGCTACGGAATATAAAGTCAGCAATGTTGACCTATATTCCGATTTATTTGCGAATTCTACCTGTCAGGCGAAAATAATGCGCCATTAAAGGACCGAAGCGGACCTACCAGGCCTCTTTCCTTCGCCTACCCGCTTCGACAGTGTGCGGAAAAACAAAGTGAGTCGAGCATGGCCATCTGGCATCTTATCCTTCTGGCGCTGGTTCAGGGCGTTACCGAGTTCCTGCCCATCTCCTCCTCGGCCCACCTGATTCTGGTGCCTGCCGTATTGAACATTCAGGATCAGGGCGTAGCCCTTGATGTGGCGCTTCATGTCGGCACCCTGGGTGCTGTCGTCCTGTACTTTCGCGCTGACGTCGCCCGCGCCCTTGCCGGCACCATCGGTCTGTTCCGACGGCGCTGGGGACCCGACGAACGCCTGGCGGCCGGCCTGGCCATCGCCACGGTTCCTGTGGTCATTATCGGCCTTGCCCTCAAGGTCACGGGTGCAGCAGATGCCATGCGATCCGTCGTGGTCATCGGCTGGGCGACAATTGGATTCGGCCTGTTGCTCTGGTGGTTCGACCGGCGCGGGGGCGAGACCCGCACCATTGCCGACTGGACCTTGAAGCATGCACTGATCTTCGGATTTTGGCAGGCCATCGCGCTGATCCCCGGAACCTCGCGGTCCGGCATCGCCATCACCGGCGCGCGGGCCCTGGGCTATGCACGTGAAGATGCGGCCCGAATTTCGATGCTGATGTCGATCCCGACCATCCTTGCCTCTGGTGCATTGTTGTCGATCGACGTGATCGGGCAGGCCGACGGAGCCTTGTTGCGGGATGCTGCGATCGGTGCGGTCATGGCTTTCATCGCCGCTTTGACTGCGCTGTCATTGATGATGCGCCTGCTACGCTCGGTCAGCTTTACACCCTATGTGATCTATCGCCTGCTTCTGGGAACGACCCTGCTGATCTGGGCCTATGGCTAGGTCTCGCAGGTAAAACCGGCACCGACCCGCCGACCAACGCCGTAAAAACTTCGATGAGGCTTTGTGACTTGCGCACGCTTCAGTCAGATCGCGTGATACGCGGGGCACGTCTGACTTGCCAACATGCAGAATCGGAACACAGGGGCATTTAGCCGTCCGTCAGGTCTTCATGTTCCGGGCGCTGTCCTTGATATCGGAATACTGCCCCGACGGCCGGAACCGCCACAGGTATCCGGGCAGAATCGCCTCCATCGAAGTGGGTGTGATACCAAAGGCGTCGAACCCGGGATAGTCGCCGGAGACAATGTTGTCGTTCGCCAGATTGCGGACCTGATCGCGGGTCAGGGTGCCATTGTGCAGCAGTCCCCCGGTGATCGCCTGTCCCATATCGAGGACCCACGCCATGATCCGCGCGACGAAGAACGGCACGGTCAGCAAAAGGGCGCGGCGTCGGATCACATGCAGCATGGTTTGCATCAGTTCGCGGAAGGTATCGACGTCCGGGCCGCCCAGTTCGTAGACACCGGCCTGCGCCTTGCCGTCGACAGCAAGCGCAGCGGCGGCGGCAACGTCGTCGACGAAAACCGGCTGAAATTTCGTGTTAGGGCCGACGACGGGCAGGACAGGAGCCAGACGCGCCATTCCGGCGAAGCGGTTGAAAAAATTGTCCTCTGGCCCGAATATCAGCGAAGGGCGCAGAATTACGGCGTCGGGCATATGTTGCGTCACGCCCGACTCTCCCTTGGCCTTGGAGCGGGCATAATCGCTGTCGCTGCCCGCATCGGCCCCGATGGCGCTGACGTGGACCATACGGTCGATACCTTCCGCAGCGGCAAGACGTGCGATGCGGGTCGCCCCTTCGGCCTGCACCGCGTCGAAGCCGTTCTTGCCGGACTCTGACAGGATGCCGACGCAGTTTACCACCGCATCGGCACCCGACAACGCTGCGGCAACCGAAGCATCATCGCGGATATTGGCGAAAACCGGCACCACCTGACCGACGGCCCCGTACATGCGCACGAAATGCGCTTCGTTCGGACGACGCACGGCGACGCGGACGCGCCAGCCCTGCTTGGCCAGGCGACGGGCGATATAGCGACCGACGAAACCGGAACCGCCGAATATTGTGACGAGCTTCTGCATGGGACGCGCCTTTCGTGTTGCCGCATCGGATACCGCCCGGCGCGGGTCCGGGCAAGGGTGGCAATGGTCGCGGCCAAATTTCCCGGTGCAGGCGATTGACACCACCTGATGCCGGATATACCCACCCCGCACCGTGGACGCCCAGATGGCGGAATTGGTAGACGCGCTGGCTTCAGGTGCCAGTTCTCGCAAGGGAGTGGAGGTTCGAGTCCTCTTCTGGGCACCACGGTCTACCGAACATGAAACGCCCGGCGCGCCTCCTGCCAAGGCCGCCGGGCGTTCGTGTTTTCAGACTGCCGGTTTCTGGACGAAGGACGCATGCCATGACGATCACCCTGCACAAGAACGATCTGCCCGATGGGCTGCACCTTGGGTCGTCAGTCGCCATCGACTGCGAAACCATGGGCCTGAATCCGCATCGTGACCGGCTTTGCCTGGTGCAGTTGTCGTCCGGTGACGGAACAGCGCATCTGGTGCAGATTGCCAATGGCCAGACGGCGGCTCCTAACCTGTCCCGGTTGGTGAACGACCCGGACGTGCTGAAACTGTTTCACTATGGCCGCTTCGACATCGCGGCGATGTACCATGCGTTCGGCGCGCTGGCGCAGCCGGTCTGGTGCTCCAAGATCGCATCGCGTCTGGTCCGTACCTATACCGACCGGCACGGCTTGAAAGCGCTGCTGCAGGAGCTGTTGCAGGAGGATATCTCCAAGATGCAGCAGACGTCGGACTGGGGGGCGGAGGATCTGACCGAGGCGCAGATGGCTTATGCCGCGTCAGACGTTCTGTATCTGCATCGCCTCAAGGCCGCACTGGACGACCGCCTTGCCCGCGAGGGCCGGACCGAGATCGCGCAGGCCTGTTTCGATTTCCTGCCGACCCGCGCCAGGCTTGACCTGATTGGTTATCCCGAGACGGATATCTTCGCCCATTCCTAATACGGCGCGACAGCACTACATCACATCCATGATCATGCGTGACACCCTGAATCCCGTTCGCAGCCGGATTATCCGGTTGGCGACGCTTCTCCTGCCGGTATTGGCGTTGATGCTGTTGTCGACGCTTTTCCTGGTGGCGCGCAGGGTGAACCCCGACGATGCCATTCCTTTCGCCGACGTGGATGTCTCTATGCGCGCCCGCGAACAGCAACTTACGATGCCGCGTTTCACCGGCGTATCGAGCGGCAGCACCGCTTTCGATCTTTCGGCGCTGCTTGCCCGGCCCGATGTCGCCGATCCCCGCCATATGACCGCCGAAGCCCTGCGCCTGATTCTGCGCGACGATCTGGGCGGTCAGGCCATCGTGATCTCCAACGAGGGCGATATCGACACCGGAAAGCGCAACCTGATCCTGACAGGCGACGTGCGGATCGAAACCTCGACCGGCTACGCCCTGATGACCGATCGATTGGAGGGGTCGCTGGCGGACCTGTCCATCACATCGCCTGGCAAGGTCACAGGCACCGGTCCACTGGGCGATCTGCGCGCCGGAAGCATGGAGATTTCGGAACGTGCGGACGGCACCGCACGGCTGGTGTTCACGAACGGTGTCGACCTGTTATACAGACCTCCAACCTGAATTGGATTTCTCATGTTCTTGCGCCTGATCCTTCCGCTCCTTCTTGCGCTGTTCCCCGCTCTGCCCGCCGCCGCGCAATCGGCAGCGATCGGATTCGGGCAGGGCGATTTCGACCGATCCACCCCTATCGAGGTAACGGCAGACAATCTTGAGGTCGACCAGGCCTCCGGACGTGCCACCCTGACCGGCAATGTCGTAATCGCGCAGGGCGACCTGCGGCTGTCGGCGAAGCTGGTGACGGTCGATTATGCCACCACGAACGGCAACCGCACGATCGAGCGTCTGAACGCCGAGGGCGATGTTCTGATCGTTGCCGGTCAGGATGCTGCCGAAGGACAGACGGCGGTCTATACCCTTGGCACGTCGGACATTCTGATGACCGGCGATGTCGTCGTGACTCAGGCTGCTGGCACACTGGCGGGCGATCGCGTGGCGATCAACCTGAACTCGGGCGCAGGCACGGTGACGGGACGCGTGCGAACCACGCTGCAACCGTGACCGGCGATATGACCCAGATCGAACCGGTGCTGTCCGTGACCCCCGGCGACGGCGGGTTGTCGATCCGAAACCTGCGGAAATCCTATCGCAAGCGCCCGGTGATCCGCGACGTGTCGATGGAACTGGCGCGTGGCGAAGTCGTCGCCCTGCTGGGGCCGAACGGGTCGGGCAAGACGACAACTTTCTATTGTATCGCGGGCCTGGTGACGCCGGATGGCGGGCGCGTCGCACTGGACGGCGCGGATGTGACCTATCTGCCGATGTATCGCCGCGCCCAGGCCGGGATCGGCTATTTGCCGCAGGAAATGTCGATCTTTCGCGGACTGACGGTTGAACAGAACATCATGGCCATCCTTCAGATCGCCGAACGCAAACGTCACCGCCGCCGCGAACGGCTGGAGGAGTTGCTGGGCGAATTTCATATCGAACACCTTCGCCGGGCCTCGGCGATGGCGCTGTCCGGCGGAGAACGCCGTCGGGTCGAAATCGCGCGCTGCCTCGCGGCGAATCCCCGTTATCTGCTGCTTGACGAGCCGTTCGCGGGTGTCGATCCGATTGCTGTGGGTGACATCCGCGCCCTGGTGGTCGAACTGAAATCGCGCGGCATCGGAGTGCTGATCACCGACCATAACGTCCGGGAAACGCTGGAAATCGTCGACCGGGCCTATATTCTGCACGATGGCGGCGTTCTGATGTCCGGCAGCCCGGACGAAGTCGTCCAAAACGACAATGTGCGTCGCGTCTATCTGGGCGAGGGATTCTCGCGATAAGATGCTATTGGGTCGATTGCCATGCGTTTCAAGATTGACAGACCCCCGATTAAAAGCGCCCAATCGACGAATGGAGCCCCTCTCGCTGCACCTGTTCCCCTGGCTGAAACGCCTGTGCAGACCCCGGTCGCAGATTGCGGCACGGCAGCGGACCCGTCAGGACAAGGTCGACGGGACGAGTGGCTTCGGTACTCAATACAGGAGCCATCATGCGCTATCAGATCACCGGAAAGCAGATCGACATTGGCGAAGCTTTGCAGACTCACGTGCAGACCGAACTCGGCTCGGTGATCGACAAGTACGCGCAACGACCGACCGATGCCATAGTGGTGTTCTCCAAGTCCGCGCACGAATTCATATGCGAATCGACTGTCCATCTGTCGACTGGCCTGACCGCGCAGGCCAAGGCCAAGGCAACCGAAATCTATGCCGCCTTCGACGCCTGCGGCGAGAAGATGGACAAACAGTTGCGCCGTTATAAACGGCGTCTCAAGAACCACCATCAGGACCGGTCCCGTCCGGTTGAACTTTCGGGAGCGTCCTCCTATATCCTCGCCGCCGAAGGGTCCGAGGATGAGCCCGATTCACTGGCCCCCGTGATCGTGGCCGAAATGCAGACAAAAATCCCGTCTCTCTCGGTTGGAGAGGCGGTCATGCAGATGGAATTGACCGGCGCGCCCGTGCTGGTGTTCAAGAATGAAAAGGGCGGTGGCGTAAACGTGGTCTATAAACGTGAAGACGGAAACGTCGGCTGGATAGACCCCGCAACCAGCACCTGAATTGGTCCGAAGTGGCCGAACGAGGATGAGCAATGCAGTTAAGCGAAATCCTGGCCCCTGGGGCTGTTAAGGTATTGCCGAAAGCGTCCAGCAAAAAGCGGCTGTTCTGCGATCTGGCAGAGATTGTGCAGGATTTGCACGGGGTGGACTACAACTCCGCCTTCAGCGCCCTTCAGGAACGCGAGGCGCTCGGTACGACGGGTGTGGGCGGCGGTGTCGCCCTGCCCCACGCACGGCTGGAGGGGCTCGATCAGGTCCACGGCGTTTTCGTGCGGCTGGAAACTCCGCTCGATTTCGACGCAACGGATCGTAAGCCGGTCGATCTGATCTTTTCGCTGTTCGCGCCCGAAGGGGCGGGTGTCGCGCACCTCAAGGCTCTGGCACTGGTATCCCGGACCCTCCGGGAGGCGTCGGTCTGTGCCAAGCTGCGGGCGAATGGCGATCCTGCGATTCTCTATACTGTTTTGACGGAAGCGCAGGCGTCGGTCGCCGCCGCCTAGGCATTCTTCCAGCGCTTGAAACCGAATGCGAGGAAATCGCGACGATAAGCATCGACGCAGGCATCCTCGATCTCTTCTGTTGAAATGTCCGTCAGCAGATCCCGGTCCGGCAGGGCAAAAACCGGCGACGGCTTCTCGGCAAGTTCGGCCAGACGGTCCAGCTCCCCCTGCGCCTCGCCTTCGCGGATGATACGTTGTGCCAGAACGGTTTGCGCCTGACCGGCCAGCAGCGCCGATTGACTGGCCCATTCCCGGGCGACCGGAAGCGAGGACTGGCCGTTTAGATTGGCCTTCAAAAACTTCAGAAACCCCAGAAACGCATCTGACCCGGACCCGTCCAGATCAACCGCATGCTGATTGGTCAATATCCGGCGCAGATTGTTCGCCTGCGGTCCCTTGGCGCTTAACAGGGTGCGAAACGCATCATGGGCACGGGCGAGCGGATGCCGGACCACTGCGAAGCTGACGAAATTCTTGGTCTTGCGCATCCATGGGCGCAATTGCTTCTGCGTCATCCCCTCGGTCGGGGCCACACCATCCAGCGCCGTCAGCCAGTCCCGGACCGCATCGTCCGGTCCCCCGGGCAGAGGCAGGGCCAGCAACGGACTGTCCGCCGCCGCCATGAGCGTCGGAATGGCAGGGCCGCGCACAGGTTCGGCATTGACGGATCGCGACAGCAGGAACGGGTCCAGCGTCGCCAGATGCGCGCGCATCTGATCGGGATTCTCCAGCTTGTCCTCGACTTCACCCGGATTCTGTCGCTTCAGCTTGCCCGGCACCTCGGTCAGTCGATCACCCGACCCCAGAAACGCGGCCAATCCGTTCAGAACGTCGAGATCGCCGATATCGTCATAACCAATCCAGAACGCTCCCTGCCCCGATAGCTGCAAGTGCCGCTGGATCCGATCGCGGAACTGTCGCTGGCGTACAATCAGGGCATCGAAATCCGACGCGACGAATGTCGCCTTGGCGGACTTTGCCATCTTCGGGTTGGTCAGACGCCATTGGCCTGTTTGTGACGCAATCGCCAGCGAGACATAGCTGTCCAGAGGATTACGCGTCAGCACGACCTTGCCGATTCTCGGATCGTCAAGCAGACGATCAAGGACACGGGGGTCGTGGTCGTGGAAAAATCGCAAGCCGGTCAGGCCCGGCTGGTCGACAATCCTGTCGAGCAGGGGCAGCGGGTCGCGTTCGCGGGCGGCCATGTCGATCCCGAAAAGCTCGAGTCCGTTGTGTGTTCCGATGAACGATGGGTTGAAGACCTCCCCGTGGCTCGTCACATCGGACAAGGTGTTCAGCGATTCTTCCAGGTGATTTGACCCTGTCCGCATCTCGGCAAACATGACGAATGCGTCGAACCTAGCGGACATTTTGCGATCTTTCCTGCGCGGCACGATTGATCCGGGTCGGCAGGGACCCGAAGTCGCCCACAACCTGCGGTTTTATGCCCCCGTTCCGAAGTTGTAACAGGAAGTCAGGCAGACCGGAGATGTCGCGCATCTGGGGCAGATCGGTCAGGCGGCGGGGGCCGGGGCCGGTGATTTCATCAAGAATATTCTGCAGCTTTTCGATTGGCTGTTCCACGAATTCAGCCAGAGTCCAAAGATGCACGCGCGCTGCTACGCCTGTCGCCCTCAGGGTCCGCAGAAACATTATTTCAGCTCGCTGCAATCGTGCGGCCTCGGCCTTGATTTCATCGAAGTCCATGTTCGATGTATGCAGCGGAACCACCCAGGCTCCCGAGATGATGGCCAGCGTCGCATTCGGATCGCGAGCCAGAAACGATCCGATCTGGGGCGTGTCGCCCGGACCATAGAAGAATGACTGCCGCTCACCGCGCGTGGACCACAGAAGGTTCGTCAAAAACTGTTCGGGCCTATAGTCGCGCAAGGCGGGACTGTCAGACAGGCAACCGTTCATAACGGTTTCTCCGCCGGCAAATTCAACCTGGTCCGGATGATACAGGTGGCCGTGGACACGCCCCCCCAACCGACGGGCGAGCCAGGGTTCGAACTGGTGGAAAACCTGTTCGAACCCCGAGAATACATTGTAGCGAGCACAGCTCAGGCCGTTCTCGAAACCCGGTGCGGGAAAGCGCGCCTGACTGTACAGGCCCGGACGACCGCGGCCCCGCCGTTCGTTTGCCTTGGAGAATACCCGGTCAATCTTTCCGGGATTCGGATCCGCATGGCGTTTGATCGGCCGCTCATCGTCGAGGAAAGTGGAATACAACCGTTCCGCATGGGGCCAGATCTTGCGTGCCACAAAACAGTCCGACCGCTCCAGCAACGGCTGATGATCGTCGTAGAAGACATGTGGCTTTCCCTGGACGTCGAATTTCGACAACGTCAGAGAATGGCTTTCGATATCAGCGGAATATCGCCGCGAGAGAGACTGAAAATAGCTTTCATCGGGGATCCAGACCTTGGAGAAATAGCTATCGACAGCGGGTCGGTCCGGGGCGTTGAGAATCGACTCCAGCGTGCGACGGGTCAGGCACCACCACTGGCTGCCCAAATGCGGCGAGATGCCGTCGGGGATGCGCCGCCGCAACCCGAACCGTCGCTGAAGCCGGACGTAGGTGTCGAAGGCACGCCGGTTCTTTCGCCACGAAAATGGAAAGCGCAGGGTGAACCGCTCCGCCTCCAGTCCGTCGATTGTCCAGGTGACCTGATGCGTCGTTACCGATTCGATGAAATCGGTTTCAGGGTGGGTCGCCAGATAATCCTTCAGTTGTGACACAGGCCGCAGTGGCAGACAGGACCCTGAAGCCAGAAAGACGTGCCGCACATCCGGAAAGTTATCGAGCAGGCGCTCGGCCGCGAATTGGGTGGCCCGCACCAGAGACCATGTGCCCCATTCCACCCGCGTCCGCCGGGAAAACCGGACCAGCGGTTCGCCCTGGAACCGATCACGGAAATCCTTGAACGTGCGCGGTTTGACCTTGCCGTCGACATGGATGATGACCGGGCAATCGTTCGCCGCGAAATAGCGCGCGACCTGTTCGGCACGATCGAACGCGGTGTGCACTAGGAGAACGAACCCCAGAGTCACGCCCAGTTTCCCTTGGAAATCAGCCCGAGAATTTCGAGCTGGCGCCAATTTACATAGCGTTCGGACCACTTGCACCAGAGGTCCGCCGATACATCCAGGCCATCGGAATAGGCCCTGTATTCGTCGCCACGACGATAATGTTCCGACCGTTTGGCTTCCTCGGCGGCGCGCTCGACGAACAGGCTTATGAACTTGGCATGCAGCAATACACCCGTCGTCTTTTCGCCGCCACTCGCGTCGTATGTCAGGTTCAAACCGCGCGGCAAAAGTGCGTGGGTGGAACTGACATAGACAAAATCCTTGTGCCACTTAACCAGCGGCACCTTGTTGAGCGCCGGGGCCGTTTTCGGTGTCGTGGCAAAGAAGGCGCGCGCGCGGACGCCGCCCTGAATCCAGAGGTTCTCATAAGTCGAATTACGCTCGAACATGTAGTTGCCGCTGTCGAACCAGGTGGCGATTTCGAAGGGGTTTTGTCCATCGGAATACGTCTGTCCGCCAATCGGCCCCTTGGGATACATATCCAGCAGCATCGCCCCGAAACTGCGTATCGAGCTGGCATCGAGCCAATCGGTCAACGCGCGCAGGGGACGGGTGTCGCAGAACGGGTAAACCAGAAATTCATCCACATCGACCGTCAGCGACCAATGGCGATGCGCATATTGCCGTTGCAGCCAGTTCAGCCAGTCGACCCCGAACGCGGACTTTGCATAACTATGGGATGTCGACCAGACCGAAACATCCGTCTGTTCGGTCAGAAATTCGCGCGTCCCGTCGTCGCTTCCGTTGTCGACGAACAGAAAGTGGTCGACGCCCAGTTTGCGATAATACTCCAGAAAATACGCCAGCCGCAGACGTTCGTTGCGAACCGTCGTGAACGACAGGATCGCACCGGGCCGGATGACGTGTGTCCGGTCGCTGACGACCGAAAGCTGACGTCGGCGGCGAAGCGCGCGCACCCGCCAGTACCGGCGGCGCAATCGCATTCTGTAGGACGAAATCAGTCCCATCGCGTTGCCAGACCCCGCCGTAACACATCATTATTCCCCATTTGGACTTTGACCATTGTTTCCATTGATAAATCAATCTGGGCACTTGCCGAAGATTGTCGCATGATTCCATTTCGCAACTGTTTACGCATCAATCCCACCCGCCCCTCGACAACAGACCGAGGCCTTCAAGCTGTTGCCAGCCATGATATCGCGTCGAAGCTTCGGTCCAGAGAACTGGACCCGAGGCCAGCGCGTCATAGTACTCGTCATAGAGGTTTGAATTTTCAAAGTGTTGGCGACGTGACATTTCTTCGACGGATTTTGACAGAATTGTCGGCAGAAACTTGGTATGCAGCAGGATACCCGTCGGAGCTTCGCCCCCGTGCCTGCCGTAGACGTGATTCAGGTATCGCGGAAGCAAGGAATGTGTGGAGCTGACATAGGCATATCGTCGATTCCATCGCACCAGCGGCACTTTGGACAAGGTCGGTGCGCGGCGCGGGTCGGCGCGAAAGAACGCGCGCGCACGCGGCCCGCCCTGTACCCACAGGTTCTGGAGTTTGGGCTGGCGGATCATGACGTAATTGCCGGCGTCGAAGTATGGAATGCCCGCGATAGGGTCTTTTTCAGGGTCCGACGCACCCGATCCCAGTGCCCCGCGCGGATACATGTCCAGCATCATCGCGCCCATCGTCGGCCGCCTGGTCACGTCCAGCCAATCCGTCAATGCGCGCAGATTTCGACGATCATGATGGGCGTAAACGAACAATTCGTCCGCATCCAGCGTCAGGCACCAATGGCCGTGCCCGTATCGTGCAAGCAGCACAGTCAGCCAATCGACGCCGAAACGTGACGCCTTGTATCCATGCGGCGTGGTCCAGGTCGACACATCGGGCTGATCGGCCAGCCACTCTGCCGTCCCGTCGTCGCTGTCATTGTCGACGATCAGAAAGTGATCGATACCAAGCGCGCGGTGGTGTTGCACAAAATACGGCAGGCGGTCCATTTCGTTCCGCACCGTGGCGAAACAAAGGATTGCGCCTGCCGCAATATCGTCGGTGCGGTCACGCAGCGGTGACAGTTGCCGTCGCTTCGCAAACGATCGAAGCAACAACCGCCGACGTCTCCAGCGCAGCTTGTAGGCCAGCCAGAGGTCAGCAGGACGCGACATGCCAGGTTAAGTTCCGCTCAGGCTCAGATCGGACAGGAAGGCGGAAAGCTCACCCCGCAGGTCGGGCCGGGCCAGCCCGAAGGCGACCGTTGCCTGCAAAAACCCGGCCTTGGATCCGCAGTCATATCGCTGCCCTTCGAAGCGAAACCCGTAGACGCCGTCGCCGTCGATCTCGCGGGCGATGGCATCGGTCAGCTGTATCTCGCCACCCGCACCGGCACCCAGCCCGGTCAGGTGCTTCATCACGTTCGGGCTGAGGATATAGCGCCCGATCACGGCCAGGTTCGACGGTGCGGTCCCGGCTTCGGGCTTTTCCACCATACCGCGCACCCTGGAGGTTTGACTATCCGTGCTATCCACATCCAGGATACCGTAGGACGAGGTACGGTCCGGCGCGACCTCCATTGCGGCGACCATGCTGCCGCCGGTTTCGGCATAAGCCTCGATCATCTGGGCAAGACACGACGTTTCGGCGGCGATCACATCGTCGGGCAGGATCACGGCGAAGGGTTCATTGTGGATCATACGGCGCGCGCAGGCCACGGCATGGCCCAGCCCTTTTGCGCGATGCTGCCGAATATAGGCGATTTGCCCCGAATCCATCGTCGTGCGCTTCAATTCTTCCAGGAGATCCAGCTTTTTCTTCTTGCGAAGCTCCTGCTCCAGGATGGGACTGTCGTCGAAATAGTCCTCCAGCGCCGACTTGCCGCGCGATGTCACGAAGATAAACTCCTTGATGCCGGCCGCACGCGCCTCGTCGATCGCATATTGGATCAGGGGCCGATCCACGAGCGTCATGATTTCCTTCGGAACCGATTTCGTAGCCGGCAGGAATCTCGTTCCCAGGCCTGCGACCGGGAAGATTGCCTTAGTGACTGTCCGCTTCATTTGACCACTCTCTCAAGTTCAGGATTCCTTATCGCGTGACACAGAAATATGCTGGATGCCTGACAATCAATGCTTTTTGAGATCGACCCCCGGAGCGAGCGCGATGAAGAACGGATTCTCATAGCCCGGCTTGCCATATGTCAGCGGTGTATGATCGTCAAAACGCACCACCTGACCGCCCGCACCTGACAGCACGGCATGCCCTGCTGCGGTATCCCATTCCATCGTTCGACCCAGTCGCGGATACAGGTCCGCCTCGCCCGTGGCGACCAGGCAGAACTTGAGGGATGAACCTGCGGATTTCAGATCCGAGACCGCATATTTGCCGATGTAATCATCTGTTGCCTGATCGCGATGCGACTTGCTGGCTACGACCGAAAGGGCCGAGTTATCCGGTTTAGAGACCGAAATAGGGGTGCAAGTGCCGATCTTGTTCTGATTGAAAGGGCCTGCTTCCTCGACTGTCGTGCCATCGGCCTGGGTCCAGAACAAGCGGTCGCGGGCAGGGGCGTAGACCACCCCCCGGACCGGCGTGCCATCTTCGACCCAGGCGATATTGACGGTGAAATCGCCACGCCGTTTCACGAACTCTTTCGTGCCATCCAGAGGATCAACGATGAAAAAGTTTCCAGCTTCCAGATCATGGGTCGCCGACTGTTCTTCGGTGATTAACGCAGCATGGGGGAAAGCCGCCTGCAGGCCGGCGGAAATCAGCGTGTCAGCGGCTTCATCGGCTTCGGTTACCGGGCTTTCGTCGGATTTTGAGCGCACCTCGAAGTTTGGGTCAGCATAGATTTCCATGATGCGCTCACCTGCCTGCAACGCAAGTTTGCGAAGCGTTAACATCATTTTGTCGAATTCCATGCCTAGATCCCCCTGGAAACGCTGTCGCTGACACGGCAGGCTTATGGTAAGGTCCCGGCAAGGGGCAAGCGCAGGCAGGAAGCGTCAATGTTCAAGATCGAACGCCGGGATACGATGACGACTCGTGCGTTTACCCTGGCAGAGTTGATTTTTCATGCCACGGTCCGGCAGATCCGAAAGGGCCATTCCAGCGGCCTTCAGGCGCTGTTCATGAGCATTCTGCAATCGGTGATCTTCATTGCCGCCTTCGTCGTGATGTTCAGCGTTCTCGGACTGCGCGGCAATGCCATCCGGGGCGACTTCATTCTTTACATCATGACAGGCGTCTTTCTGTTCATGACCCACATCAAGGCGATGGGCGCCGTCGTCGGGGCCGAGGGTCCGGCTTCGCCAATGATGAAACATGCGCCGATGAACACAGTGATATCGATCACAGCAGCGGCCTTGGGGTCGCTTTATGTGCAATCGCTGTCAATGTTCCTGATCCTGTTCGGTGTCCACGTTGCCTGGAACCCGATTGTCATTGAAAATTTTGGCGGCGCGGCAATGATGTTCCTGTTGGCATGGTTTGTCGGGGTGGCCATCGGCATGCTTCTGCTTGCGTTGAAGCCCTGGGCGCCGAACTTCGTCCAGGTCGTCAATTCTATCTACAGCAGGGTGAACATGATCGCCTCGGGCAAGATGTTCGTAGCCAACATGCTGCCGGCCAAGATGTTGGCGTTCTTCGACTGGAATCCACTGTTTCACGCCATCGATCAGTCGAGGGGATACACATTTATCAATTACAATCCGCATTACACCAGCTGGCAGTATCCGCTGAAGGTCGGTTTGGTTCTTCTGGTGATCGGCCTGATGGGCGAATTCTATACCCGCCGTCATGCATCCCTGTCCTGGTTCGCAGGGAAATGAGGGGTATGCTGCCGATCCTGTTCGGGGGTGCTGGCTGGTTTTCAGGTCAACCCCGTGCAGGCAACGCAGGACGTCTGGCCCGCCCTGTTCGACGTGGCGGCAGACGATGTGCTGAACCTGCGAAACGGGCTGTCCCTTGACGCGATCTTTGGCGAGCAGGTCCTGTCGGGATGCTGCACGCTCGCGCCGTAAGATAGTTATCTCGAAGGCACGCTTGTCCCGTCACTCACCACCCGCAGCGTCAGATTGATTCGTCCTGGCGCGTCCAACAAGGTCGATGTTCCCGGCGCAACCCGGTCCACCCCATGATGCAGCAACCGCGCCGCTCCACCGAGAACCAACACATCGCCGGACCGCAGCCAGAGCGATTCGGTCTTGCCGCCGCGTTCGACATTGCCGATGCGAAACAGCGCGTCGTCACCCAGCGAGATCGATACGACCGGCTGGTTGAAATCGCCTTCGTCCCGATCCTGATGCATACCCATCCGCGCATCGGGGCCATACCAGTTGACCAGACAACTTTCCGGCGGACGTGCACCGGGCACCACAGCATCCCAGACCGCGCGCACGCTGTCTGGAATCGGTGGCCATGGCACCCCCGACGGATGCCGCGCCTCGTACCGATAGCCCCGCCGATCTGTCACCCATCCCAGCAAACCGGCCGAGGTCATGCGGACCGATAATGGCTGGCCTCGCCGTGTCACAGGCACCACGAATGGGGCGGCACGGGCAATCGCGCGTACGTCTGCGACCATCGCCGCCTGCGCCACCGCATCCAGAAAGCCATCGAAAACCTGTACGCCCCGAACGTCGCGTCGCGGGTGGCTGTCTGATGTTTCCGTCAAATTCGCCCCCTTCACATCCTTGCGAGCGTAAAACCCCCTCCTTATATACCCCCTGATCCGCGGACGGGCAGTTTCCGACCGCAACGATTTTAACCTGGGATTAGGGCCGGGGCGCCTGAGAGGGCTCCGGTTCGAGCAAATCGCCAAGAGAGGACTATTCGAAATGGCAAAAGTCATCGGTATCGACCTCGGGACCACCAACTCCTGCGTCGCCATCATGGACGGGTCGCAACCCCGTGTGATCGAAAACGCGGAAGGGGCCCGCACTACGCCGTCCATCGTCGGCTATACGGAAAACGAGCGTCTGGTGGGCCAGCCCGCCAAACGTCAGGCCGTCACCAACCCTGAAAATACCATTTTCGGCATCAAGCGTCTGATCGGTCGTCGGTTCGACGATGAGCATCTGAACAAAGACAAGAAGAACCTGCCGTTTAACGTCGTCTCCAGCAATGGTGACGCCTGGGTCGAAGTGCGCGGTGAAAAGTATTCCCCCGCTCAGGTCAGCGCGCTGATCCTTCAGAAGATGAAGGAAACGGCCGAATCGTATCTGGGCGAAGACGTCACGCAGGCCGTCATCACGGTTCCCGCGTATTTCAACGACGCCCAGCGTCAGGCCACCAAGGACGCGGGCAAGATCGCCGGTCTGGAAGTGCTGCGTATCATCAACGAACCGACGGCGGCCGCGCTGGCCTATGGTCTCGACAAGAAAGAAACGCGCACCATTGCGGTTTATGACCTTGGTGGCGGTACGTTCGACGTAACCATTCTGGAAATCGATGACGGCCTGTTCGAGGTCAAGTCGACCAACGGCGACACCTTCCTGGGTGGCGAAGATTTCGACATGCGGATCGTGAATTACCTCGCCGAGGAGTTCAAGAAAGAGCATGGCACCGACCTGACGCAGGACAAGATGGCCCTTCAGCGTCTGAAAGAGGCGGCTGAGAAGGCCAAGATCGAGTTGTCGTCGGCCAATCAGACCGAGATCAACCAGCCCTTCATCTCGATGGGGTCCAATGGTCAACCGCTGCACATGGTCATGAAGCTGACCCGTGCCAAGCTGGAATCGTTGGTCAGCGATCTGATCAAGGCGTCGATCAAACCCTGCAAGGATGCGCTCAAAGACGCGGGCCTGTCCACGTCGGATATCGACGAAGTCGTTCTGGTCGGCGGTATGACCCGCATGCCTAAAGTTGTTGAAGAGGTCACCAAGTTCTTCGGGAAAGAGCCGCATAAAGGCGTGAACCCCGATGAAGTCGTGGCTCTGGGTGCCGCCATTCAGGCCGGTGTTTTGCAAGGCGACGTCAAGGATGTGGTCCTGCTGGACGTGACTCCGCTGAGCTTGGGGATCGAGACTCTGGGTGGTGTGTTCACTCGCCTGATCGACCGCAACACGACAATCCCGACCAAGAAATCCCAGGTCTTCTCGACCGCCGAGGATAATCAGAACGCTGTCACCATCCGGGTCTTCCAGGGTGAGCGCGAGATGGCATCCGACAACAAGATGCTCGGAAACTTCAATCTCGACGATATCCCGCCCGCCCCGCGCGGCCTGCCGCAGATCGAAGTGACTTTCGATATTGATGCCAACGGCATCGTGTCGGTCAGCGCCAAGGACAAGGGCACCGGCCGTGAGCAGCACATTACAATCCAGGCGTCGGGCGGTCTGTCGGATGAAGACATCGAACAGATGGTCAAGGATGCTGAGGCGAATGCCGAAGCAGACAAGGGTCGTCGTGAGTTGGTCGAAGCCCGGAACCAGGCCGAAAGCCTGATCCATTCGACCAAGAAGTCCTTGGAAGAGCATGGCGACAAGGTCGATCCGTCCACCGTCGAAGCGATCGAGCTAGCCGTCACTTCGCTGGAAGAGTCGATGGACTCGGAGGATGCCGGCAAGATCAAATCCGGTATCCAGAATGTATCCGAAGCCGCGATGCGTCTGGGCGAGGCGATCTACAAAGCCTCGGCTGCTGCCGAAGAAGGGGATGAAGCCGCACCGGCCGATGGTCCCCGCGACGAGAGCGAGGATGAGATCCTGGATGCCGATTTCGAGGACCTCGATGACGAGAAGCGGGCCTGATCGTCTTTTGAATGACAGACAAGGCCGGCCCCAAGCGGGCCGGTCTTTTCGTTGGAGACCTGAGTAATGGCGAAACGTGACTACTACGAGACGCTCGGCGTGTCGAAGGGGGCCGGGCCGGACGAAATCAAAAAGGGGTTCCGGGCCAAGGCCAAGGAACTGCACCCGGACCGCAATTCCGACAACCCGAATGCCGAAGCACAGTTCAAGGAAGCGAACGAAGCCTACGACGTCCTAAAGGACCCCGAAAAAAAGGCTGCCTATGATCGCTTTGGTCATGCCGCATTTGAGGGCGGCATGGGCGGTGGTGGCCATGGTGGGCCGCGTCGCGGACCTGCGGGGGCCCAGCAAGGAGACTTTGCCAGCGCGTTCTCGGACGTGTTCGAAGACCTGTTCGGCGACTTCATGGGTGGCCAGCCCGGTCGCGGTGGTGGTGGTCGGGCGCGTGCGACCCGTGGCTCGGATCTGCGATACAACATGCGGATTTCGTTGGAAGAAGCCTTCGCCGGTCAGCAAAAGACAATTACCGTTCCGACCGCCGTGCAGTGTTCCACCTGTAACGGCAAGGGCACCGAAGGCGCATCCGAACCCGCGACCTGTCCGACCTGTTCGGGCATGGGCAAGGTGCGTGCCCAGCAGGGTTTCTTCACTGTCGAGCGCGCCTGCCCGACCTGTTCGGGCGCGGGCCAGATCATCAAGAACCCGTGCAAGGTCTGCGGCGGCGGTGGACGCGTCGAAAAAGAACGGCAGTTGTCGGTGAACATTCCCGCCGGCGTCGAAACCGGCACCCGTATTCGCTTGTCCGGCGAGGGCGAGGCGGGGTTGCGCGGCGGGCCAACCGGCGATCTGTATATCTTCATCGACGTAGCCGATCATCCGATTTTTCAGCGCGACGGTGTGAACCTTTATTGCACAGTCCCGGTCTCGATGACCGCCGCGGCCCTTGGGGGCGAAGTAGAGGTGCCGACCATCGATGGCGGACGCAGCCGGGTTAAAGTGCCAGCCGGGTCACAGACCGGGCGACAGATGCGCCTTCGGAGCAAGGGGATGCCCGCGTTGCGGGGCGGCGGCTCGGGTGACATGATGATAGAACTGGCCATCGAGACGCCGGTCAACCTGACGTCCCGCCAGAAGGAACTGTTGAAGGAGTTTGACAAGATCGACGCCGACAACAATCCGCAGGGCGACAGCTTTTTCCGAAAGGTCAAAGGCTTCTGGGATGGAATGACGCAGTAGCGCCATCGAATATGATACGGCGAAGGGCACCCTTGGAACAGGGTGCCCTTCTTCTTTAGTGTTCTAGGTGGTCGAAGCCTCGCGGAAGAACCGCACCATCTCCGCCGTCGCATCGGGTCCGGCGGGGTCGGCATAGCTGCCGGAGTGGTGACCGCCCGACCACGCATGACCCAACCCCTCAACCTGCCATAACTCGGTCGCCAGGGTTTGACCGCGTTTGGCTGCGCGCGAGACGGTGACACGGCGCCCGTTCGCAGTGACCTCGCTGCGGTCGGCATCGGTCATATCCGGCGGCAGGAAAGAAGCACCATTGACAGGTGCGACGGTGCTGTCTGCCGTACCATGGAAGACGATGGCGGGAACGGCCAGTGGCAGCACGGCATCGCCCCCGGATCGCATCGCACCGAAAGCCGACATCACGTCCTGCGCAGACCCGACCGGCAAACCGGAGTGGATGCCAACCGAAGCGAAGACTTCGGGATAATGCGCACCCAGAATGGCGGCCATCGCGCCCCCGGCTGACAATCCGGCAACGTGAACCTTGCGGGTTCCACCGATCCGGGCAAGCACGTCGCCGACGACCGACACGATCGCCGCAGCCTCTCCGGCACGACCCTGATGATACGGCTCGAACCAGTTCCAGCAGCCATTGGCGTTCGCAGCGCGCGATTGCTCGGGCCAGATGACGTGCGCACCAATGGCTTCGGCGGCGGCATTCATCCGGGTACCTGCGGCAAAATCTTCGGGCGTCTGGGTGCAGCCGTGCAGCATGACGATCAGTGGCGCGTCGTCGGATGGAGTGGATGGCGAAAAGAGACGATAAGGAAGCAGTCCTGTTTCGCGGACCATGCCAGTGTCGGCTACGGCCCGTCTGGGTCGTACCGCCTTGCCGCGCCTTGGCTTCGGAGACGGGGCACCATCAGGCAGTACGCGTGACACGGGGGTGACATCCCGCATCGGCATCTCTTCCTGAAACGTTCCGGTCGGGGAACCGCGAAGAAGAGATTGGATCTTGTCCGTAGCGTCCCCGAGACGGCCAGTACGAACTAGGTCCAGTATAGTTTTCATCTCTGCCATCGAAGGCCTCCTGACAGGTGTTTATCATTGCATACGTCCCTGCCAAAAAATATGCCGCGATGCAGCATTATCAAGTGCAGGTGCAGCATATTACTTATGAACACCTGTCATCCGCCTACTCGACAGGCAGCCAGCAATGCCATGTTCAGAATATCCGACGAAGTGGAGCCGGTGGATGCAATCTGGACCGGGCGGTCAATTCCGGTCAGGATCGGCCCGATGACCGTTGCCCCGGCCATTTCCTGCATCAGCTTGACGGAAATCGAGGCCGAATGGCGCGCCGGAACCACTAGGACGTTAGCCGGACCGGTGAGACGCGAAAATGGATAGTTGGCCGCAACTTCGGCGTTCAGGGCGACATCAACAGTCATTTCGCCCTCAAACTCGAAATCGACCCCACGCGCTTCCAGAACGGCAGGCGCGCGGTTCATTTTTTCTGCGCGCTCGCTGACTGGGTAGCCGAAGGTAGAAAAACTGACGAAGGCCACGCGCGGTTCCATCCCAAGCCCACGAGAAACGCGCGCGCCCGCCTCGGCGATCGTGGCGAGGTCTTCAGGCTCGGGCCATTCATGGACAAGCGTATCGCCGATCAGAACGATCCTGCCCCGATGCAGCAGAGCGGTGATGCCAACCGCCTGAGGGTTGTTCTGAATATCGAACACATGATCCAGAAGGCGAATTGCATGCGCCGATTTTCGGGTTGCGCCAGTGACCAGTCCGTCACCGTGTTCGTGCGCCAACATCAAAGCCGCAAAGACATGGCGATCCCTGCTGGCCAGACGATGAATATCCTGCGCATCGAAGCCTTGGCGCTGCAGACGTTTATAGAGGTATGTCTTGTATTGATCGAGATGGCGGGTATTGGCCGCATTGATTACCTCCAGCTCGCGAACGGCATCTCCTAGGCCCGCCATCTCCAGCTTGGCCCGCACATCTTCGTCGCGCCCGACGATCAAAGCCTTGCCATATCCGTTGCGTTGATAGGCGACGGCGGCGCGCAGAACTCGGGGGTCGTCGCCCTCGGCAAATATCATCCGGGCCTGGGCTTGGCGCGCACGGGCGGAAATACCCTGAACGATAGTCGCTGTCGGGTCCATCCGTGCGGCCAGATCGTGGGTATACCGCTCCATATCGACAATCGGACGCCGCGCGACGCCGGTATCCATGCCGGCGCGCGCCACGGCGGGCGGGATCACATGGATCAATCGCGGGTCGAAGGGCGTGGGGATGATATAGTCTCTGCCAAAGGACAATTTACGCCCATAGGCCATCGCAACCTCATCCGGAACGTCTTCACGGGCCAGGGCGGCCAGCGCCTCCGCGCATGCGATCTTCATCTCATCGTTGATGGCGCGGGCGTGGATGTCCAAGGCACCCCGGAACAGATAGGGAAAGCCCAGTACATTGTTGACCTGATTGGGGTAATCGCTGCGTCCTGTCGCCACGATGGCGTCGGGGCGGACGGCATGTGCCTCTTCGGGCGTGATCTCGGGGTGGGGGTTCGCCATAGCGAAAATCACAGGGTTTTCCGCCATGTCAGAGACCATTTCAGGCGTAACCGCACCTTTGGCCGAAACGCCCAGAAATACATCTGCGCCTTTCATCGCCTGATCCAGCGTGCGTAAGTCGGTCTTGATCGCGTGCGCCGACTTCCACTGGTTCATTCCTTCGGTCCGGCCCTGCCAGATCACACCTTTGGTGTCGCACATTACGCAATTCTCATGTCGTGCACCCATCGTCTTGAGCAGCTCCAGGCAGGCGATTCCTGCCGCACCGGCCCCGTTCAGGACAATCTTGACGTCTTCGATTTTCTTGCCGGAAATATGCAACGCGTTGATCAACCCGGCGGCGCAGATCACGGCGGTGCCATGCTGATCGTCGTGGAAGACGGGGATATCCATCGCCTCTTTCAGCTGGCTTTCGATCATGAAGCATTCGGGCGCCTTGATGTCCTCGAGGTTGATGCCGCCGAACGACGGGCCCATCAGCTTGACGGCGGCCACGAAGGCGTCGACGTCTTCGGTATCGAGTTCGATATCGATCGAGTTCACATCGGCGAAGCGTTTGAACAGCACCGCCTTGCCTTCCATTACCGGCTTCGACGCCAGCGCGCCCAGATTGCCCAGTCCCAGCACGGCCGTGCCATTCGAAATCACCGCCACCAGATTGCCCTTTGTGGTGTAATCGTAGGCCAGCGCCGGGCTTTTCGCGATTGCTTCACAGGGGACGGCGACGCCGGGGGAATAAGCCAGCGACAGATCGCGTTGCGTCGCCATTGCGGTCGATGCATTGATCTCGATCTTTCCCGGTCTGGGATCAAGATGGTAGGCAAGCGCCTCCTCATCGGTGATTTTCGTGCGCCCGGTCATGATGTTTCCTCCCCACGGTTCAGATGGTGTAGCGGAGGTCGGCGCAGGGAGATAGGTTGCCTGGACGACCAAGGGGGCCTTCATGTCAGTCACGCCGATGATGGCGCAATATCTCGCGATCAAGGCAGAAGCGCCCGAGGCGTTACTGTTCTATCGTATGGGCGATTTCTACGAACTTTTCTTCGATGACGCAGTCGCCGCGTCCGCCGCACTCGATATTGCGCTGACCAAGCGCGGGCAACATCTGGGGCAGGACATCGCGATGTGCGGCGTACCCGTCCATTCCGCCGAAAATTATCTGATGACACTGATCAGAAAGAGTTTTCGTGTGGCGGTCGCCGAACAACTCGAATCACCGGAAGACGCCAAAAAGCGTGGGTACAAGTCGATCGTCGCGCGCGGCATCGTGCGGCTTGTCACACCCGGAACGTTAACCGAAGACACACTGCTGGACGCGCGTGCCCATAACTACCTTGCCGCGTGGTGCGAAGTGCGGGGTAAAGGGGCGCTGGCCTGGGCCGATATCTCCACGGGCGCGTTCCATGTCGCGGGGTGTCCGCGCGTGCGGTTAGGGCCGGATCTGGCGCGGCTGGGTGTTGCTGAGGTGGTGCTGGGCGAAAACTCGGGCGTCGAAGGCATAGTCGAGGAGCAGGGTGCCTCCGTCACACCGCTGGGGCGCAGCGCATTCGACTCAGGTTCGGCTGAAGGGCGATTGAAAGCCTTGTTTGACGTGGGATCACTGGATGCCTTCGGGACGTTCAGCCGGGCGGAGCTTGGCGCGATGGGTGCGCTCGTCGAATATGTCGAGCTCACGCAGCGCGGCAAACTGCCGTTGATGCGCCCGCCGCGCCGCGAAGCCACGTCCGAATTGATGGCCATTGATGGTGCCACCCGACGCAACCTGGAGTTGACGCGCGGGGCAGGCGGAGGACGAGACGGATCGCTTCTCTGGGCTATCGACCGGACGGTGACGGCGGGCGGCGGGCGTTTGCTGGAACGGCGCCTATCCGCACCTTCAACGGTCGAGGCGGTTATAAAGGCGCGGTTGGACGCGGTGAGCTGGGCGGTCACGAATGACACCATGGGAAATGATATCCGTAGCCGCTTGCGACATGCGCCAGACATGGATCGCGCCCTGTCGCGACTGTCTCTGGATCGAGGCGGGCCGCGCGATCTGGCGGCCGTTCGCGGTGGTTTGGAGGCCGGGAAAGCGTTGTTTTCCTATTTATCAGAGACTGATTTGCCCCTCGATATCTCGGACATGATTGGGCAGGACGCACTGCTATCCCTGCTGAGTGCCGCGCTGGCCACCGAACCGCCGCTGCTTTTGCGGGATGGCGGCGTAATCGCCCCCGGATATGACGCCGATCTGGACGAAGCTCGGAAGCTGCGCGACGAAGGGCGCGGTGTCATTGCCGCCTTGCAGGCGGAGTATGCCAAAGCGACCGGGATCACCTCGCTCAAGGTCAAACATAATAATGTACTGGGGTATTTCATCGAAACGACTGCGACGCATGCCGACAAGATGCGCGCCGACGAGCGGTTTATCCATAGACAGACGACGGCCAATCAGGTGCGGTTCACGACCGTCGAATTGTCCGAGTTAGAGACTAAAATTCTGAATGCGGGCGGGCGGGCACAAAGCATAGAGGACCGCATCTTCGCCGAATTGCGTGCGCATGTACTAACTGCATCCAACGCGATTTTCGGTGTTGCCCGTACATTGGCCGAACTGGACGTCGCAACCGCTTTGGCCGATCTGGCGCGGGGCGAAGGCTGGACACGTCCGAGGGTCGATGGCAGCCGAGCCTTCGACATCAACGCTGGTCGCCACCCTGTGGTGGAACGCGCCCTCAAACGCGATGGCGCACCGTTTGTAGCCAATGACACACGCCTGACCGCCGAGAACGGCGCGGCAATCCGCCTGCTCACCGGGCCGAACATGGCAGGCAAGTCGACGTGGCTGCGGCAGAATGCCCTGATCGCAGTGCTGTCCCAGATGGGCAGTTTCGTGCCCGCAGACGCAGCACATATCGGTATCGTCAGCCAATTGTTCAGTCGTGTCGGCGCGTCTGACGATTTGGCGCGGGGGCGATCCACGTTCATGGTCGAGATGGTCGAAACGGCGGCGATCTTGAATCAGGCCGACGAACGCAGCTTCGTCATTCTGGATGAAATCGGACGCGGAACTGCCACGTATGATGGCCTGTCCATTGCCTGGGCCACCATGGAGCACCTGCACGACGTGAATCGCTGCCGCGCCTTGTTTGCCACGCATTACCACGAGATGACGGCGTTGTCGGGCAAGCTGTCGGGGGTTGAGAATGCCACCGTCGCGGTGCGCGAATGGGACGGCGACGTGATTTTTCTGCACGAAGTGCGGGACGGGGCCGCGGACCGGTCTTATGGCGTGCAGGTCGCGAAGCTGGCGGGCCTGCCCGAAGCAGTCGTTGCCCGCGCACGCGACGTGTTGCAGGCACTGGAGGAGGGGGAGCGGGCAGGGGGAGCGAATCCCCGTGCGTTGATTGATGATCTGCCGCTTTTTTCCGCGACACCTGCCCCCGCACCCGCACCGAAAGCGAAAAGCGCGGCCGAGGACCTGCTGCGCGATGTACTTCCAGACGAGCTGACGCCGAAACAGGCGCTCGATCTTCTGTATGAGCTGAAACGACTGGCCGACGGCTGACCTATACCGGGGTGGATGACACTCCGACCTGCGCTGGCCTGAGCAGGCGATCATGTAGCATGAATCCCTCGGCGGCGATCTGAATGATCTCGCCGGCCTTGGTGCCGGGCAGGGGTGCCTCGAACATCGCCTGATGGATTTGCGGGTCGAACTTGTCGCCCACTTCGGGAGCAATCAGGGTAACGCCGTGCTTGTTGAACACATTCAATACTTCTTTCAGCGTCAGTTTCACGCCTTCGATCACACCATCCTCCGCTTCTCCGGCGGCATCCAATGCGCGACGCAGATTGTCGTAGATCGGCAGCATGTCCCGTGCCAGACGGGAGGAGCCGTATTGTTCGGCCTCAACCTTGTCGCGGGCGGCACGCTTGCGCACGTTTTCGGCCTCGGCCAGCGCACGCATCAGTCGATCGTGTATTTCGTCCCGTTCTGCAACAATAGCCTCGACCGTGGCGCGACCCGATTTGGGCGCAGCCTCCGGCTCTTCCTCCATTGCGGCATCGAGATCGAACTCCTCTTCCATCATTTCGGGATCATCGAGGAACGCGTCTTCCTTCGGCTCGGCCATTCTTAAACCTCTTGCGAGTTATCGTTTGGGACCGGACAACATGCGTCCGACCAACTGTGCTGTGTAGTCCACGATCGGAACGATCCGACCGTAATTCAGGCGGGTTGGGCCGATCACGCCGACCGCGCCCACGATTTTGCGATCCGCGTTCATATAGGGTGAAACAACCAGAGATGAACCGGAAAGTGAGAAGAGTTTGTTCTCAGACCCGATGAAAATGCGCACACCTTCGCCATCTTCCGTTAAAGACAGAAATTCAGTGATGTCGCGCTTGCGCTCAAGATCGTCGAACAGGGTACGAATACGTTCCAACTGCTCGTCATCTCCGCCGTGTTCCAGCAGATGCGACCGACCCCGCACGATCAGACGTTCCGATCGCTCGCCCTCATTCTCCCAGGCAGCCAGGCCCTTTTCAATCAGGTCGTGTGCCAACACATCGATTTCACGGCGCCGCTCGTTGACTTCCCGCTGCATCAGGTTCTGCAGATCGGAAATCGTGCGCCCCTCGATCAGGGCGTTCAAAAGATTCGCTGCCTCGCGTATTGAACTGGGCGTCTGCCCGGCGGGCGGTACAAAAATGCGGTTCTCGACGTGTCCATCCGCAAAGACCAGCACAACCAGTGCACGGTCGGGAGCAAGTGAGACGAACTCGATATGCTTGATCGGAGCTTCGCGCTTGGGGGCCAGAACCAGCGATGCGCCTTTGGTGATACCCGACAGCGCGCTTCCAACACGGTCCATCATCGCGGTCACGTCGTCTTCGGAGGTCCCGACACTCGCTTCGATCCGGTCGCGGTCGTCATCACCCAGATGCGCCTCCAACAGGCCATCGACGAACATCCGAAGACCCGCCTGGGTAGGAATGCGACCGGCGCTGATGTGCGGGGCCTGCAACAGACCCAGAATTTCCAGATCCTGCATGACATTGCGGATCGTGGCGGCAGAAACCTGCTCGCTCATCGCGCGGGTCAGGGTGCGGCTGCCAACCGGGTCGCCGGTGCCCAGATAGCCCTCGACGACGCGGCGGAATACTTCGCGTGATCGGTCGTTCATTTCAGACAGGGTCTGGGCGTTGGAATTCATGGCGCTTTCTTTGAAGGGGCGTCCGGGATGTATGCAACCCTAGGCCCAGGGTCAATCGCAGGGTTGCACCTGTTCCGAGGCAGAGGCATGTCGGACGCAACCCAGATCAGGAGAAATATGATGCGACCCTCGGGACGAGCCCTCGATCAGATGCGAGATATTTTCATCGACACGGACGTCACCATGCACGCCGAGGGGTCTTGCATGATCCGTTGCGGCAACACGCATGTGCTGTGCACGGCGTCACTGGAAGAACGCGTGCCGCCCTTCCTGCGCAACACCGGGCAGGGCTGGGTGACTGCAGAATACGGCATGCTGCCGCGAGCCACTACAACTCGGATGCGGCGTGAAGCCGCAACAGGCAAGCAATCGGGGCGGACGCAGGAAATTCAGCGTCTGATCGGGCGGTCGCTGCGTGCTGGAATTGACCGGAATGCCCTTGGCGAGAGACAGATCACCATTGATTGCGACGTCATACAGGCCGATGGCGGGACAAGGTGTGCGTCGATCACCGGCGGTTGGGTCGCCCTGCGTCTGGCGATCAACAAGCTTATGAAAGCCGGCGATATCGTCACCGATCCGATCATCGATCACGTCGCCGCCGTCAGCTGCGGCATCTATGCCGGGCAATCGATTCTGGACCTCGACTACCCTGAGGATTCCGAGGCCGGGACGGATGGCAATTTCGTCATGACCGGCGACGGTCAGATGATCGAACTGCAGGCCAGTGCCGAGGGCGCAACCTTCAGCAAGGATCAGTTTGGTGAACTGATGGCCCTTGCCGACAAGGGTGTGGCCGAATTGGTTGCCGCGCAGAAAGCCGCCACCGCGTGAGACGGTTCGAAGGCAATGAACTTCTGATTGCGACTCACAACGCAGGCAAACTGGCGGAGTTTCAGACGCTGTTGGCCCCGTTGGGTATCGCCTGTCGATCGAACACAGATTTCAACCTGCCAGAGCCGGAGGAGACCGAGGAAACTTTCGTCGGCAATGCGCGCATAAAGGCGAAGGCCGCCGTCGATGCGACCGGCCTGCCCGCATTGGCAGACGATTCGGGGATCGAGATCGCCGCACTGGGCGGTGCTCCGGGCGTACGTACTGCCGATTGGGCCGAAACCGGGTCTGGTCGCGATTTCAAGCTGGCCATGACCCGTGCCTGGACAGAATTGGAAGCCAATGCTGCGCCCGAGCCGCGCAGCGCCCGGTTTTGCGCTACGCTCTTGTTGATGTGGCCAGATGGGCATGAGGAAGTGTTCGAAGGCCACCTGAACGGGCGAATTGTCTGGCCGATGCGCGGCGCGGAAGGCCATGGTTACGACCCGATCTTTTTGCCTGAGGGACTCGATCAGACTCTGGGCGAGATATCGGCTGAACGGAAGAATGCCATCAGCCACCGGGCTGTCGCCTTGCGCAAGATGGCGGGCTGCTTCGGGGGCACCACAGCTGGAACGCTGGACGAATGACCGAAAACTGGCAAAGGGCGGGGTTCGGTCTTTATATTCATTGGCCATTCTGCGCGGCGAAGTGCCCCTATTGCGACTTTAACAGCCATGTCACGACCATGGTTGACCAGGTAAGGTGGCGCGACGCGCTGCTCCGGGATCTGGCCCACTGGGCCGGTAAAACAGAAGGCCGCGTCCTGAGCTCGATTTTCTTCGGGGGTGGAACACCCTCAATGATGCCGCCCGATACAGTCGCCGCCCTGATCGACGCTGCGCGGCGACATTGGACCCCTGCGAACGATCTGGAAATCACGCTGGAGGCGAACCCCACATCTGTCGATGCCGCGCGGTTTGCGGGATATGTGGATGGAGGCGTAAATCGCTTTTCTGTCGGGCTTCAGGCCTTGAACGACGATGACCTGCGCGCTCTGGGCCGCCTCCATACTGTAGCCGAGGGACGGCGCGCCTTCGACATTGCCCGCGACCTGACCGACCGCGTGTCCTTCGACCTGATCTATGCGCGGCAAGGTCAGGCGCTTGCCGACTGGCAAACTGAATTGACGGCTGCCCTGAAGATCGCGGGCGAACATCTTTCGCTTTATCAGCTGACGATCGAGGACGGCACGGCCTTTTCTGCCCGGTATGCCGCCGGGGGGCTTGCTGGATTGCCCGACGAAGACCTTTCCGTCGATCTATACGAGCTGACGCAGGATCTCTGCGGTGCCGCCGGTTTGCCGAGATACGAGACCTCCAATCATTCTCGGCCGGGTCGGGAATGTCGGCACAATCTGATCTATTGGCGAGGGGGCGACTGGGTCGGTATCGGGCCAGGCGCACATGGGCGCCTGTCTTTGTTCGACGGCAGGTGGTCGACGGTGGCCGAGAAAATGCCGCAGGCCTGGCTGGTGGAATCCGAAATGGTCGGGACCGGCAACAAAGCGATGAATATCCTTCCGCAGACCGATATTTCCGATGAATATGTGCTGATGGGCCTGCGGACGCGGGAGGGTATGGATCTGGCCCATCTGGACCGCATCGGCGGCCGCCTCGATCCAGCAGGACTGGCGGAAATGGTCGGGGATGGCCATTTGCAGCTGCACGACGGATGGCTCAAAACGACCGAAAGCGGTGCTTTGCTGTTGAACGCCGTCTTACGGAAGATCGTCGCGGTCGATCCCTGACGACAGCAAGGCGCAAAGCCTGTCCAGTTGCTCCAAGGACCGATAGCGGATTGAAAGGCGTCCGCCCTCTTCACCACTCGCATGATCGATGGACACGCCGAGACCCAACGCAGCAGCAAGATCGCCTTCCAGGGCGCGCGTATCCGCATCTTTCTCCGCCGGGGCCGCAGCGGCGGCTCGCTTGCCCTTTGGCTCGGACGCACCGCGCGCAAGACGTTCGGTCTCGCGGACGGAAAGACCGCCATTCACCACCTGGCGGGCCAAAGCTTCCGGATTCGGCGCGTTGATCAGGGCGCGGGCATGCCCAGCGGATAATGTACCTTGTCGCAGAAGATCTTGAACTGCGTCCGGTAGCTTGAGAAGGCGCATCAGATTTGCGATGTGACTGCGCGATTTGCCAAGAACCGTGCCTAGCTGTTCCTGCGTGTGGCCGAACTTCTCCATTAGCTGCCGAAAGCCTAACGCCTCCTCGATTGCGTTCAGATCGGCCCGCTGAATGTTCTCTATGATGGCGATTTCCAGCACTTCAATGTCGTCCAGATCTCGCTGGATGACAGGAACCTCGTGCAGCCCGGCCCGCTGCGCCGCCCGCCAGCGTCGCTCTCCCGCAACAATCTGGTAATCCCCGGACACTTTAGGATCGGGGCGAACGATCAGCGGTTGAAGAATGCCTTTTTGGGAAATCGAGGCAGCCAGGTCAGACAGATCTTCCTCATCAAACGTGCGCCGAGGCTGATCCGGATTCGGATGTATTTTTTCGATCGGGACGAAGGCTTCGCTCGATATGGTTTGCATGGCCATATCCGAAGCCGAAACGCCAACGTCAGCCATCAATGCCGACAAGCCACGCCGCATCGCTCGTTTTTGTGGTGCGTCAGACATCAAGCCCCTCAACCATTTGATTTTTATTAATAAGTTCTGACGCAAGACTCCGATAGGCTATTGCGCCACGACTTGTGGGGTCATAGTTCAACACTGGCATGGCATAGCTTGGCGCCTCACTCAGACGAACATTTCGCGGAATTTTAGTCTCGAAAACCAGATCACCAAGATTCTGTCGCGCATCTTCCTCGACTTGGAGACAAAGATTGTTGCGACGGTCAAACATCGTCAGAACAATTCCCTCCAACCGCAGATCAGCGTTTGCTGTACTTCTGACCTCCCGAACTGTCAGCAGTAGCTGTGACAGGCCTTCCAGAGCGAAGAACTCCGCCTGAAGAGGGACGAGCACGGTGTCAGACGCTACAAAAGCATTTAAAGTAAGTAGGTTAAGGGACGGCGGACAATCGATGAGAATGTAGTCATACGGAGCATCACGCAGCCGCAGCGCTTTGCGAAGATGCATTACACGCCGGGCACTATTCATGAGCTCTGTATCGGCGGAACTCAAATCCATCGTTGCTGGAATAATCCATAGATGTTCGACACTTGTCTCAAGTGCGATGTCGAGAGGTGACGCTTCGCCTAGAATTAGGTCATAGGTACTTTGTCCACGAACCGACTTTGAAACGCCTAGCCCAGTGGACGCATTTCCTTGCGGGTCAAGGTCGACAAGCAGAACGCGATGGCCGCGCATAGCGAGTGCGGCTCCCAGATTTATCGCAGTTGTTGTCTTGCCGACACCACCCTTCTGGTTCGCGATACTAATGATTCGCGCCTTCATATCATGCTCGATTCAGGTTTTGGGCATGCAGAATGACGGACTCTTCATCGGTCTGACTATCCAGCACATCCAAATCATAGTCCCATTCTTCGCGAGCCGCCAGAACCTCTTCCCGCCATGTTCGGCCTTTGGGAAATAGATAATGGCAGCTCTCACGTGCATGCGGCTTCGCAAGATTAAAAAGTGTGCTCAATGATGCCACCGCGCGTGCGCTGATGACATGAGCATTGATTGGCGGAATCCGTTCGATGCGTTCGTTGATAATTCTCACATTGAGGCCCAGCTCTCGCCGGACAGTATGCAGGAAGGCACACTTCCGAGCATCGCTTTCAACCAAGACGACATCAATCTGATGCCCCATGCATGCGGCAACCACGAGACCTGGAAAGCCGCCCCCACTACCAATGTCAAGCCATGGTCCCGACTCGGGTCGGTGTGCGTTGGCAATTTCGAGAGAATCTTCAATATGACGCCTACGAAGATCGCGCAGACTTGCTTTGGAGACTATATTGATGCGTGGCGACCATTTTCGAACCAGGTTTTCAAGTTGCTCGAGAACGTCCTGTGTTTCACGTGAAACAATTTTCTGTCTGTGATCTGTCACGCGGAACGGTGTTCTTGTCGACGCACGGCCGCAAGGATCGCCACAGTAGCCGCAGGTGTCATCCCTTCGATCCGACCGGCCTGAGCTACAGTTTCTGGTCGCACGCTAAGAAGCTTTCCAAGTAGTTCGGTCGATAGGCCGTTGATGGCTGCATAGTCCATATCACTCGGAATCAAAACGCCTTCTCCAGCCTTCAGAGCTTGAATTTCTCGATTTTGGCGCACAGTATAATTTGCATAAAGCGCATCACGCGCCACTTGATGCTTAGTTTTAGAACTATGCTCAGCCAGTTCCGGGACGATATTTTCAAGCAACGGCAATAGATCAGAACCAAGCCCCAGAGCTTCGTATCCTGACTTTGCTGGGCCGCCCGATCGAATATTGAACCCCGCGGCAGACAATCTAGCACTGGAAATGGATTTTTCTTTCAGTACATTAGCACAATGATCTATCGCATCCAGTTTCTGCGAAAAATGCGCCCAGCGGCGATCGGAAATGCAGCCTATCTTACGACCAAATGGCGTCAGGCGTTGATCCGCATTATCAGCACGTAGCGAGAGTCGGTATTCTGCACGTGAAGTGAACATCCGATATGGCTCAGATACGCCTTTTGTCGTGAGATCATCGATCATGACACCGATATAACTTTCTGACCGAGAAAAAGTTACACCAGATTTATCGGAAACTTGCAGAGCAGCGTTCAGACCAGCAACAAGACCCTGCGCGGCTGCTTCCTCATATCCAGTCGTTCCATTGATCTGACCCGCCAGATAAAGTCCATCCATTGACCGCATCATCAATCCTGACGTAAGGCAACGTGGATCAACGTAATCATATTCAATTGCATAACCGACTTGCGAAATCTCCGCTCGTTCAAGGCCCTCAATTGTTTGAACATAATCCTGCTGCACACCTTCGGGAAGAGAAGTCGAAATTCCGTTAGGATAGACCAGATCTGTCGAAAGTCCTTCTGGCTCGAGAAAAATCTGATGGGATGACTTTTCAGAAAATCGGACGATCTTATCCTCGATCGATGGACAATAGCGAGGACCGGTTCCATCGATCATTCCACCATACATCGCTGATTTTTCAAGATTGTCGCGGATGATATCGTGGGTTCGCTCGTTTGTGTGAGTGATGGCGCAAGAAATCTGCTGTACAAATGGCCTGTCGTGCAGAAAAGAAAACATTTCCGGATCGTCATCGCCCTCCTGGCGTCCCAACACATCCCATCGGATTGTACTTCCCCGAAGACGCGGCGGCGTCCCGGTTTTCAAACGACCTAATTCAATCCCAAGATCAATGATTTGATCTGCAAGGCGCGTCGATGCCTTGGCATTCATACGGCCACCGATGATCTTACGGTCCCCAATGTGGATAAGGCCCTTGAGAAACGTGCCGGTCGTTAGAATCACTGCATCCGACGTTATCCTTGCGCCATTGGCTAGAATGACTCCGCGCGCTTTTTTCCCATCTTCGAATATTAGCGCCGTCACTTCACCTTCGACAAGTGTCAGGTTTGGGTGTGACTCGATTTCTTCGCGCATGACCCTTTGATATAATGCTCGGTCCGCCTGGACCCGAGGACCTTGCACCGCGGGACCCTTGCGACGATTCAAAAGTCGGAATTGGATCGCTGCGCGGTCGGCAACGCGTCCCATCACACCATCCATAGCGTCGATTTCACGAACCAGGTGACCCTTGCCTAGCCCACCAATTGCAGGGTTACAGGACATTATCCCCAGGTCATCAATTTTGAACGACACCAATGCCACTGAACATCCCATACGTGCGCCGACGCATGCAGCCTCGCATCCTGCGTGACCGCCTCCAATGACGACGATGTCATAGTCCTGATGTTTCACGTGAAACAACCCTATTTACCGATGCAGAAAGAAGAAAAGACTTCATCTAAAATTTCGTCAATATCAACCCCGCCGATAATCTCGGACAGTGCACTTGCGGAATCTCGCAAGGACAAAGACACCAGTTCAGGTTCAACATCAGACATCTTTGCCTGTACTTCGACCATGATCGAAAGTGCCACATCAAGTGACGTTCGATCGCGCTCGCGCGATATTAACCCGGTATCGGGAATCCGTTCAGAAAGTATGGCGCCAATGCGCAAAAGCAGTCCCGGTATACCCACTCCGGTACTGACGGATATAGCGTTGGCATCGCCATTCAGATCGCCCTTAGATCGGATCACTATGTCCTGATCCAAGACAGGTACATCCCAGGTCGGAGGAGTTGCTTGCTCATACAGGAAAATGCGCAAATCTGCAGATTTTGCGCGAGTGATTGCCCTGTGTACGCCAATCAGTTCAACTTCATCTGATGTTTCTCTAAGCCCGGCTGTATCTAGCAGCGTCACAGGCAAACCATTGATATCACATCTAACTTCTACAATATCACGTGTTGTTCCGGCTACTGCAGTCACGATAGCAGCATCTGAATTGCTCAGGGCATTCAAAAGTGACGATTTTCCAGCATTTGGCTCTCCCACCAATGCCACCTCGAATCCTGTCTTCAATCGCGCCACCGATCTCACAGTTTCAAGTTCGGCTGAAACGCTCTCAATCACTCCGGAAAGAAGCATCGAAACTTCACGGGAAACATCCTCAGGTACATCCTCGTCGGCAAAGTCGATCGTCGCTTCAACCAGAGCGATGGCCCGCAACAAATCTCGTCGCCACCCTTCGACCCGACGTGACACTTCGCCGTCCAGAACACGCATGGCATGACGTCGCTGCCCTTCCGTCTCCGCATCAATGACATCCGCAAGACCTTGAACTTGGGTCAGGTCCAGCCTTCCATTCATAAGAGCACGGCGCGTGAATTCTCCGGGTTCCGCCATGCGAAGCGATGGCATCCGCTCCAACTCCATCAGAACCGCGCGTACGACGGCGACACTCCCATGAAGATGCAGTTCGATGACATCTTCGCCGGTAAAGCTTGCACCACGTTCAAAAAACAAGACAAGCGCCTGATCCAGAATGTCGCCCTCAGAATCTCGTAATGTAGCGAGGCGGCTGGACCTTGGTACAGGTGGTGACACGCCCATTGCCGTCAGCGCAGCGCAGCTTTCTGGCCCGGAAATCCGAACAATCGCGACCCCCGCCTTGCCCTGCGCCGTGGCCAGGGCAAAGATTGTATCTCCGGCCCCGGTCACCTTGGATCAGGAATTCATAGAGTCGAAGAAATCCGCGTTGGTCTTCGTCTGCTTGAATTTTCCGATGAGAAATTCAATCGCATCAGTTGTGCCCATCGGATTCAGGATCCGCCGCAACACGAAGGTTTTCTGCAGGTTCTTGGGATCGACCAGCAGCTCTTCTTTTCGTGTGCCCGATTTCAGGATGTCCATCGCCGGGAAAACACGCTTGTCGGCGACCTTGCGGTCCAGAACGATCTCGCTGTTGCCGGTGCCCTTGAATTCTTCGAAGATCACTTCGTCCATCCGGCTGCCTGTATCAATCAGCGCCGTTGCGATGATCGTCAGCGATCCGCCTTCTTCGATGTTCCGCGCCGCGCCGAAAAACCGTTTCGGCCGCTGCAGGGCATTCGCATCGACACCACCCGTCAACACCTTGCCCGAAGATGGTACAACCGTGTTAAAGGCCCGGCCCAACCGAGTGATCGAATCCAGCAGAATCACGACATCCCGCTTGTGTTCGACCAGACGCTTGGCTTTCTCGATCACCATTTCACTGACCGCGACATGCCGCGTTGCCGGTTCGTCGAACGTCGAGGAGATGACTTCCCCCTTCACCGACCGTTGCATGTCTGTGACTTCCTCGGGCCGCTCGTCGATCAGCAGAACCATCAGATAACACTCCGGATGGTTCGTTTCGATCGACTTTGCGATGTTCTGCAACAGCACGGTCTTACCTGTCCGGGGCGGCGCAACTATCAGAGAACGCTGACCTTTTCCGATAGGCGCAACCAGGTCAATGATCCGGGCGGATCGGTCTTTGATGGTAGGGTCCTCGATTTCCATCTGGAACCGCTCATCGGGATATAGCGGTGTCAGGTTATCAAAGCTGACCTTGTGTTTGGCCATTTCCGGATCGGCAAAGTTGATCTTCACCACTTTGGTCAGGGCGAAATATCGTTCATTCTCGTCGGGCGCCTGGATGATGCCATCGACAGTATCGCCGGTTCGAAGCGAATGCTTCCGGATTACGTCAGGCGACACGTAAATATCGTCCGGGCCTGACAGATAATTTGCCTCGGGCGACCGCAGGAAGCCGAAGCCGTCCTGCAAGACTTCCAGCACACCTTCACCGGAAATTTCCCATCCTTCGTCTGCCCGTTCCCGCAGGATCGAGAACATCATCTCACCCTTGCGCATAGTCGAGGCGTTTTCAATCTCAAGCTCTTCCGCCATATCGACCAGCGCCTTGGGTGACATAGCTTTGAGGTCACGCAGGTTCAGTTGCTCGGGCGGTCCGTCGTTATCGTCTTCGGGACGGGTATCGTCGAGGATGTCGTCATCGCGCATGGCAAAGCTCCGCAGCGGAAGGGCATAGCGACCCAAAGGGTGCAGCCGTATTGGTCTTCGGGAAATCGGTAACCGGACCAGGACGGTCCACCGTTGGCAGCCAGTTAGGCATCTGATCCCCCCAAGTCAATCAGAACGGTCGTACGATAACCGAAATAACGATGATGATCATCAGAACCGTCGGCACTTCGTTCATCAACCGATAACTCCGCCCAGTGGCCACTGCCGTCCCCGCCGCCAACGCCTTGCGCTGCCTCCCACACCACATGTGAAACATGGTCATCCCGATTACGCTGACCGCCTTGATCCAGGGCCAGACCTCGCCCCAATCGACGCCGCCCATTCCGACGATGGACAGGCCGAAGACCCATGTCGCAATCATCGCCGGAGTCATTATCGCCTGCAGCAGACGGCGTTCCATCACCTCCAGCACCGGGATCATCTGCGGCACTGCGTCCCGTTGTTCGACATGATAGACGAACAATCTCGGTAGATAGAAAATCCCCGCCATCCAGGCGATCACCGAAATGACATGCCCCGCCTTCAACCACAGATACAGATCGTTCATCGGTCCCGCCTTTCGCCTTCCTTCCTAACAATAAGAAAGAAAGAAAAAAGGATGATGTTGTATGTAGGGACAGTGGATACCGGGGATTAAATTCTCCGCACAGCATAGTCCACAGATCGGTATTCCGATCTGTGGCGACAGACGATCCGGTGGATAAGCTGTCAAGTTTGCAACCATGTATATGAATGGCGGTGTGTATCGTTTTGGGGAGATCCTAGAACATCGCAGGGGAGGAATCGTCGGGCCTCACAGCTCGGGCCAACCGACAGGTCGCGTGCAAAACATCTCGACAGTGGCGGCGAAACCGGCGACTTGTCCTCAGACAGTGCAGGGTCCAATCCTGTCACAGGGTTACCGACAGGTTTATCCGCCCCTTTGTCCCCGGATCTATCCCCGTGCTGATTCTCGCCTCCACCTCCCGCACCCGTCAGAACCTGCTGCGCAATGCCGCGATTCCTTTCGAGGCGCGCCCGCCGCGCGTGGATGAGGTGGCCGTGAAGGACGCGCTTCTGGCCGACGGTCAACCACCCCGGAACATTGCCGATGCCCTTGCCGAGATGAAGGCGCTCAGGATTCGCGCGCCGGGCTTTATCCTGGGCTGCGATCAGGTTCTGGACCATGACGGTGCGCTGATGTCCAAGCCTGCATCGCCTCAGGAAGCCAAAGCGCAACTGACGACGCTTTCGGGTAAAACGCACCACCTCTTGTCCGCCGCCGTGATCGTCGAAGATGGCGAACCGATCTGGCGGCATGTCGCCACTGTCAGGATGACAATGCGAAAGGTGTCGCCGGGATATATCACGGGCTATGTCGAGCGAAACTGGGACACGATCCGAAATTCCGCTGGAAGCTACGCACTCGAAGGTGAAGGAGCGCGGCTGTTCCACCGGGTCGATGGTGATTATTTCGCGGTGCTGGGATTGCCGCTGCTGCCGCTGCTCGATTTCCTGATCACACGTGGTAAACTCGACGCATGACATGTCTGGCCGGGGTCATCGGCGACCCGATTGCTCAAAGCCGCTCGCCTCGTCTGCATGGCCATTGGTTGCGCCGATATGAAATCGACGGGCATTATGTGCCTCTGCACGTAACGCGCGACATGTTGAGCCAGACGCTGGAGACCCTTCCGAAACTGGGGTTTCAGGGGTTGAACGTGACCATTCCCCATAAGGAAGCGGTGTTTCGCCTGGCCAACGATGTCACCGAGCGGGCCCGTTCGGTCGAGGCGGCGAATACGCTGACCTTCCGTGACGGGCGCATTCTTGCGGATAATACCGACGGCATCGGGTTCATTGCCAATCTGCGACAACAGGCCCCGGTGTGGCAGGTGAATGCGCCTGCACTGGTATTGGGGGCAGGGGGCGCTGCGCGGGGGATCGTTGCCGCACTGCTGAACGAAGGTGTGCCGCGGGTGACCATCGTCAACCGGACGGCCGCGCGGGCCCAAACGCTGGCGGATTTGTTCGACCGACGGGTTCGGACCATGCCGTGGGAGATGGCCAGCCCGGCGCTGGCGGATCACGGGTTGCTGGTAAACACCACCAGCCTGGGAATGACTGGCCAGCCGCCATTGGTGCTCGACCTGTCTGCACTGCACGCCGACACCACTGTGTCCGATATTGTCTATACGCCTCTCATGACGCCGCTGTTGAAAGATGCTCAGGACCGTGGCGCGACTGTGGTCGAGGGTCTGGGGATGCTGCTGCACCAGGCCGTTCCAGGATTCACGGAATGGTTTGGCGTCGTGCCTGATGTGGATGACGAGTTGCGTGCTGCGGTGCTGGCGTGATCCTTGGCCTGACCGGCTCCATCGGGATGGGAAAATCCACGACGGCGCAGATGTTTCGCGATCTTGGTGTACCGGTATGGGATGCTGATGCGACCGTGCATCGTCTCTATGCAAAGGGTGGGGCGGCGGTAGAACCGATCCTGGCCCTGTTTCCCGATGCTTTGCGTGACGGCGCCATCGACCGCACCGTGTTGCGCGCCATCGTCGCCGCCGATACGGGTGCCCTGACGAAGATCGAGGCGGTTGTTCACCCTCTTGTCGCCCAGGACCGCGCGGAATTCCTGAAGACCCAGGCACCGCTGCTTGTCCTCGATATCCCGCTCTTGTTCGAGACCGGCGCCGATGCGACCGTTGATCGCATCGCCGTGGTCAGTGTCCCACCGGAAATACAGCGCGCCCGTGTGCTGGAACGGGGGACGATGACGGCTTCAGAATTTGACGCGATCCTGGCGCGGCAGGTGCCGGATGCTGACAAACGGGCGCGTGCCGATTACATCATTCCGACGACTGACATGCAGACGGCGCGCGATGCCGTCACCGATATCGTAGCGGAGCTGACATGAGGGAAATCGTTCTCGACACCGAAACCACCGGGTTCGAACCTGAATCGGGTGATCGCATCGTTGAAATCGGTGCGATCGAGCTGATCAACCACGTTCGCACCGGCAAGGAGTATCACCAGTATATCAACCCCGAGCGGTCCATGCCCGACGGCGCGTTTCAGGTGCATGGGCTGGGGGATGATTTCCTGAAGGATTTTCCCGTCTTCAAGCAGGTCGGGCAGGCGTTCATAGATTTTATCGGTGACGCCAGGCTGGTCATTCATAACGCCGCATTCGACATGAAATTCCTGAACGCAGAACTGGACGGCATGGGCCTGCCGCGCCTGCCCTATGATCGGGCCATCGACACTCTGGCTATCGCACGGTCGAAATTTCCCGGCTCGCCTGCATCTCTGGATGCTTTGTGCCGCCGGTTCGGGGTTGATAACGCGGCACGCACAAAACACGGCGCTTTGCTCGACAGCGAAATTCTTGCGGAAGTCTATCTGGAACTGATCGGCGGACGGCAACCGACGATGTCGCTGGTCAGCCAACAAGGCGGGCAGTCCACGGCACAGGGCAACTGGACCCCACGCCCCCGACCGGAGCCGCTTCCATCGCGTCTGACCGAAGAAGAAGCCGCCGCCCATGCCGCATTTGTCGAGACACTGGGCGACGGCGCGATCTGGAAGACCGGGGGATAGATCAGGACGGTTTGACCTGTGCGGCCTCGGCCTGGACCCGGCGCGTCAATTCGTTGCGATACAGCGCCACGAAGTCGATATTTTCGAGGTTGAGCGGCGGAAACCCCCCATCGCGCGACACGTCAGACACGATCCGGCGCAGAAAAGGGAACAGCATCCGCGGGCATTCGATCATCAGATAGGGATGCATCTGGTTGTCGGGCACATTGGCGATCTGGAAGACACCGGCATAGTCCAGCTCCAGCGCGAAGATCGGGTCGGTCCCGCCCTTCACCTTTGCCGTGACGTTCAATTTCACCGCGACTTCGTACTGACCTTCTGTGGTACGTTTCTTGGCCTCCAGACCCACCTGAACATTGATGTCCGGCTGTCCTTCCATCGCCTGACCCTTCTGGACGGCGATGTTTTCAAACGACAAATCCCGGATGAACTGACCCAGGACCTGCATCTGCGGCATTTGCTGGGGCTGTGCGGCTCCGTTCGTGGAGGCCGCATCAGGCGAGGTGGGAGTGTCGGTCGTGGTCTTTTCTTCGTCGGCCATCTGGCGAAATCCTCGGTGTAGAAGCGTTGCCCTCAGCTACCAGAGGGGCCGGAGCGTCACAACCGGAGCCTGCCCGACTCACTCTTGTTATTCCCTGGTCCATCCGGACGGGCCGTCCCTGCGGGGAACTTCGACATAATCCCCCTCGACAACGTCATTGTCAGCGGTGGGCGACCTGCTGTGCAGGTCGGTGCCGACAGAAAAGGACTGCACTTTGATGCGCGCGCGAACCTGCCGCATCACAAAATCCCGCACGGCCGGTATCAACAGCGCAAAGCCTATCGCGTCGGTGAAGAAACCCGGTGTCAGCAACAGAAGGCCCGAGGCCAGAATCATGGCGCCATGTGCCAGCGCGCGCGTCGGATCGGTCAATTCGTTGAGCGAAGCTTGCACTTGCGCCAACGCGGCCAGCCCCTGACGCTTGACCAGCGTTGTGCCCAAAATCGCGGTCAGAACCACGATGGCCAGGGTCGGCCAAAGGCCAAGCCAGCCGCCCACCTGAATAAACAGCGCGATCTCGATGATCGGAACGACGATGAATATTGTCAGCAGCCACATGGTTTCGCCTCTCATTTCGGGGGATTGCTTTCCTTGACCCGCCTGAGGCCTTACATATGTAGAAGGCGCGAGATACCAAGTCCGAGTGTGTGCCGGAGAAAAGGATGAACGACGCCGTGATACAACTTCTTGTCCTTGCGGCGATTGCCCTGTTTCTGGTGATCCGTCTGAAGAACGTGCTGGGCACCCGCACCGGCTTTGAAAAGCCCACCGCGATTGACCCGGCGCGGTCGAACGATGTGCGCCGTGATTTCGAAGTTATCGAAGGTGGGCCTGATCGCGACATTACCGATCACGTCGACGACGGCACCGACAGCGCCAAGGCGCTGGCCGGGATGAAGCTGGTTGAACCGGGGTTCAGTGTTACCGAGTTCGTCAGCGGCGCGCGACAGGCCTATGAAATGATTCTGATGGCATTTGAGAATGGCGACCTGTCCGAAGTGCAGCCGTTCCTGTCTGAAGATGTCTACGAAGCCTTTCTGGCTGGTATATCCGACCGCGAAGACAAGGGCCTGAAGGTCGAGGCCAATTTCATTGGTGTGCGCGAAACCTCACTTCGGTCTGCGGAGATCGACCGCGACACGAACGAGGGGCAGATCACCCTGCGGTTCGTGGCCGAGTTGACCAGCGTCGTTCGAGACGAAGAGGGTACCATCGTCGAAGGCAATCCGAACGAAATCAAGAAACAGCGCGACGTCTGGACCTTTGCCCGCAAGCTGGGCACCGGCGACCCGAACTGGAAGCTGGTCGCGACAGGGGACTGAGGTGTTCCGGACCGACCCGACCAGGGCCGCCCCCGAAACGGGGCGGCTTTGCTTTGTCGATCTGCCGGGTTGGGCCGACGATGATCTGGAAGATGCACTGGAGGCGTTGCGCCTGAACCCCGCGACAGTCGATGGCGATGCGAGAAGCTTTTTCGAGACCCGTTTTCGACCGGCAGAGCCGATCGCCGGACATTTTACAGGCTACTATGAACCTGAACTCGACGCTGCGCTGACTCCTTCGGACGCGTTTCCCGTTCCGATCCATGCCATGCCACCGACTGGAGCGTCTGCACCCCGCGCAACGATCCTCCCGATGTTACAGGGCAGCGAAATTGCGTGGCTGCGAGACGAGGTGGACCGGTTCTTTCTTCAGGTGCAGGGGTCCGGCCTGTTGCACCTGCCTGACAGTGGGACGTTGCGGGTCGGTTATGCCGGATCGAACGGGCATCCTTATCGGTCCGTTGGTAAGCTGCTGAACGACCGCGGCATCTTCGGCCCGAACATAACGGCCGAGGCTTTGAAAGACTGGCTGCGCGCCGATCCCGCGCGGGGTCGGGCGGTAATGAATGAAAACCCCAGCTACGTCATGTTCCGCAAGACGGATGCACCGTCAGGGCAGGGACCGCTGGGTACGCTTTGCCCCGTGACCCCGCTGCGCAGCATTGCCGTCGATCCGGTGCATACGCCGCTGGGCACCCCGGTCTGGATTGAGACCGATGGCCATGCCCGGCTGTGTATCGCGCAGGACACAGGGTCGGCGATCATAGGGCCGGGCCGGGCGGATCTGTTCTTCGGAACAGGTGATGCGGCGGGGCTGGCGGCGGGACGGCTGAACCATCCGGGGCGGTTTATTCCGTTGCTGCCGCGATGAAACGGCGGGGCCTGACTCCGGAAGACCGGGACATCTGGTCGCGTTATTCCCGTACCGCGGATCCGCTGCATCCCGTGCGCCGCGACAAGGCACCCGTACCGCAGACCACGCCCAGGCCCACGGCGAAAACGCCCGATCCGATCGCTCCGTTCGAGATAGGCACCCGCGCCCGGTCCAAAACGTCGAGCAGTGCGCTCGCCCCATCGCTTTTCGATCAGGTGAATGGCGCACCGCTGCGCATGGATGCCAAGGCGCACAAACGGATGCGGGCGGGCAAACTGCGGCCCGAGGGGAAATTGGACCTGCATGGCATGACGCTGGACATGGCACACCCGGCATTAATGCGCTTCATCCTGTCTGCCCATGCAAATGGCAAGCGGCTGGTAATTGTTGTGACCGGCAAGGGTAAGGCCAAGCCCAGCGAAGGTCCGATCCCGACGCGGATGGGCGTGCTGAAGCATCAGGTGCCGCAATGGCTGCGAATGGTGCCACTGTCGAATGTGGTGTTGCAGGTCACGGAGGCGCATCGATCACATGGTGGATCAGGCGCGTACTATGTCTATCTGAGACGTTAGAGACGCTTGCGCACGGCGGACGGCCAGCGTGGCAAGGATGGCGGAGATGACGAAGTAAACTGCGATCACAGGCATCTGCTCAGGCAAGTTGTAGCCCGCATCAATCAATACCCCGGTCAGCCCCGGTCCTATGGCCGACCCCAGAACCATGATCGCCACCGCCATCGCCTTGATCGAACCCAGATGCCGCGTGCCGTAGTATTCCGCCCAGAATGCCGTCGGAACGGTGGCTTGCGCGCCGGTGCCAAGGCCCAGAGTCATCAGCCCAAGGGCAGCGCCCGCAAGGCTTTCGCTTTGCCCTAAGACAAGGAACGCCAATGCGAATGGCAGCAGGTATATCGACATCAGACGCCCCGTCCCGATTCGATCGAGGGCTGCGCCCGAAGCGAAGGTCGTCGCGACCGATACCAGCATGAACAGGGGCATCAGGGCGACGTAATCGACCAGCGCCCAGCCCTTGACCGTTGTCAGGTGCACCTGGTGAAAGAACAGCGCCGTGCCGAACGCGGGCGGCCCCAGAAGCAGCGGGATAAGCGCCCAGAACAGCCAGTGCCGCAGCATGTTGCCGCGCGTCCAATGGTGTCCGCCCATGCCCGCGACTGGCGTATCGGCAGCCAGTGATTGCGGCGTACGTTCGGCCCGCAAAAGCCGCAGGATCACCGGCATCGCCAGCAGGACCAGGGCGGCGGCGACAAGCCAGAGTCTGCGCCAGTCGCCCAGCGCCAGCAGGGCGACGAACACGATGGGCAGGATGGCTTGGCCCAGTGCGAACCCCATCGATGCGACCGACAGGGCCTTGCCGCGCGTCGCGACGAACCACCGCGCCATGGCGACCGCCGAAATATGAGTCATCAGCCCCTGACCGAAAAACCGCAATGCCAGCACGGTCGCGATCAAAGCGATCACGCTTTGCGCATTGGCCATCGCCAGAGAGGACAGTGCCAAACCGCCCGCCGCAAACATCGCCAGATGTCGAACCCGCAGCCGGTCGGTCAATCCGCCCGCTAACACCATCGCCATCGCCGAAGTTGTGGTCGCGACCGTATAGGCCAACCCCCATTCGCCGTCGGTCAGGCCAAAGTCCGCTTTGATGCCATCCGCGAACAACGAGATGAAGTATGTCTGCCCGAAGCTGGATGTGAAACAGATCAGGACGCCGGCCGACAGGAATGCCGAATTGTCGCGCAGGAAGCGCAGGTAGGCGGCAGGCCCCTTCAAGATTGCGGGACAGTCACAGCACGTATCGGGACAGGTCCGTAGACCGCGAAAGTTCGCCCAATTGCGCTTCGACGAACGCGGCGTCGACCGTGACTTCCTTGCCGGGTGTGTCGGGGGCGTCGAACGACAGCTCCTCGAAGACGCGCTCCAATACGGTATAAAGCCTGCGTGCGCCGATGTTTTCCACCGCCTCGTTGACCTGTGCTGCGATCTGCGCCAGTGCGGCGATGCCTTCGTCGGTGAAGGTTACTGTGACTTTTTCAGTCGCCATCAGGGCGGTATATTGCCGAGTCAGCGCGTTGTCGGTCTCTGTCAGGATGCGCACGAAATCGCCTTCGGTCAGTGCACGGAGTTCGACGCGGATCGGCAGGCGCCCCTGCAATTCCGGCAAAAGGTCTGACGGCTTGGCGATGTGAAATGCGCCTGAGGCAATGAACAGGATGTGGTCAGTCTTGACCGGGCCATGCTTGGTGCTGACGGTCGTGCCTTCGATCAACGGCAACAGGTCACGCTGCACACCTTCGCGGCTGACGTCGCCGCCGCGCTGGTCGCTGCGGGCACAGACCTTGTCGATTTCGTCGATGAAGACGATACCCGATTGTTCGACCGCACGGATCGCTTCGCGCGTGACTGTCTCGGCGTCCAGCAACTTGTCCGCCTCCTCGTCGATCAGCAGGTCATAGCTGGCGGCGACGGAAAGGCGCTTCTTGACGGTGCGCTGCATCATCTTGCCGAACAGATCGCCCAGGTTCGCCATCTGATCCATGCCCGGTTGACCGGGGATCGCCATCCCCATCGGGTTCGAAGTATCGGCCACCTCCAGTTCGATCACCTTGTCGTCCAGCTCTCCGGATCGCAATTTCTTGCGGAACGACTCGCGTGTGCCTTCGCGGGCATCGGTTCCGGCCAGGGCGGAAATGACGCGATCTTCGGCGGCGGTATGCGCCTTTGCCTTCACATCATCGCGCATCTGTTCACGGATCATCAGCTGCGCCGCGTCCACCAGATCGCGAATGATCTGCTCCACGTCACGTCCGACATAGCCGACCTCGGTGAATTTCGTGGCTTCGACTTTCAGGAATGGCGCGCGCGCCAGCTTGGCCAGCCGGCGACTGATCTCGGTTTTGCCGACGCCGGTGGGGCCGATCATCAGAATGTTCTTGGGATAGACCTCGTCACGCAGATCGTCGCCCAGCTGCTTGCGCCGCCAGCGATTGCGGAGCGCCACAGACACGGCCCGCTTGGCATCTTTCTGTCCGATGATGAACCGGTCCAGTTCGGATACGATTTCGCGCGGGGTCAGGTCGGTCATCGGTCACTCCTTCGTTGAGGATGTAGTTAAGGACCCATCACGGAAACGCAACGCCACTTACGGTGTGGTGCAGTGGGGTATCGCGAAATCGGTCTGTCGCGCAGGGCGTGGCCAAACCCGGCCATTAATGCAGCAGTCCCGATCAGCGAAGGGTGGATCACTCTCCGCCGATGGATTCCACTGTCAGATTGCCATTTGTATAGACACAGATGTCCGCCGCGATCGCCATCGCCTTGCGCGCCACGTCCTCGGCCGACAGATCGCCATCCATCATGGCGCGGGCGGCAGCGAGGGCGAAATTGCCGCCCGATCCGATGGCCGCGACGCCATTTTCCGGTTCCAGCACATCCCCCGCTCCGGTGATGATCAACAGGTCGGTGCCGTCGGTGACGATCAGCATCGCCTCCAGCTTCTGCAGATATTTGTCCGTGCGCCAGTCCTTGGCAAGTTCCACGCTGGCACGGGCCAGTTGTCCGGGCGTGGCTTCCAGCTTGGTTTCCAGCCTCTCCAACAGGGTGAAAGCATCGGCGGTCGATCCGGCGAAACCCGCGACGACGCTATGACCGCCCGGCGACAGGCGGCGCACCTTGCGGGCAGTGCCTTTGATGACGGTCTGGCCAAGGCTGACCTGACCGTCGCCCGCGACCACCACGCGGCCCGCCTTGCGGACGCCGATAATCGTGGTGCCGTGCCAGCCGGGGAAGTCGTCAGCCATTTGTTCGCTCCGTCGTCGGTTACGTGCCCGATATGGGACGCTCAGGCGCAGGATGCCAGAGGCGTCACGTCAGCGCGCCGTCGCTACGTTGTCCGCATTTCCGAAAATCCGGGCGTGGTGGTCACGCAGATAGATGCGCAGCCATGGCGTGAAAATTTCCGGGCGGGCCTCGATTTCGCTCGTCAGACTGGAGAGTTCGGCCCATCGGGTCGCCTGAACCTCTTCCGGGTTCGGCTGGATGGTCAGGGCCTGATCGGTTCGGGCGACGAAGATTTCGGCGACCTCATGTTCGATCATGCCGCCCCCCACATCGGCGCGGTATTCAATCGCCGGTCGTGGAGACAGGGTCAGCCCGGTAATCCCCAACTCCTCGGTCAGACGCCGGGAGGCGCAGGCAGCGGAAGCTTCGTTCCATTGCGGATGGGTGCAGCAGGTGTTCGCCCACAGGCCGGGGGTATGGTATTTTCCTGCCGCGCGGCGCTGGATCAGCAGATGGCCATTGGCAACGACAAAGACCGAGACGGCCTTGTGGCGTAATCCTTGCCGATGCGCCGCCAGTTTTTCCACAGGTGTCAATTTGCCGTTCACCCAAGCGGGGATCATGGTCTGGGCACCGGCATCCGGAGTGAAGGTCGTAGGAGTCATGAGGCCTCTGCGGCTGGTCCCATCGGAGTCATCGGGCGTCGGCCCACAAGACAGAGCGCACGATGTCCTGCATAATGGGTCTGAGGGCAGAGGCCCAGCACCTCTGTCAGCCGTCTGTCGACAAGGGCGGTGGGTGGTAGAATAACGGTTTGTCCGTTCGCATACATTGACAGTCTTCTCTACCAAGTGGGCATGAAAGGCTGGGAATTGCCGCGCCGGGACGATCTGACACAGGCGAACTGCCATATCTGACAGAGAATTGTGTTGCCGATCAGCGGCTCTGAGTGTTCATCTTGATGAACGACTATATCCGCAGAACCCACGGGAGTGCCGAATGAAACAGAGCCTTTACATGATCGCAGCGATTCTTTTCGCCGGTCCCGCGCTGGCCGACGCCCATCTTACCGCGACCGGCGATGCCGCCGAGGGCGAAAAGGCGTTCCGCCAGTGCCAGTCGTGCCACGTGGTTCAGAATGCAGATGGCGAAGTGCTCGCGGGTCGCGCCGCGAAAACCGGGCCGAATCTGTTTGACGTCGTGGGACGCGAGGCCGGGTCTGTCGAAGACTTCCGGTACTCCGACCTGATGGTGGCCGCAGGCGAAGCCGGAATGATCTACGATGAATCCAGTTTCACGGCCTACGTCATGGACCCGACGAATTCTCTCCGGGAAGTCACGGGCGAGACTTCGGGCCGATCCAAGATGAGCTACAAGGTTCGCAAGGAAGAAGATGCACTGAACCTCTATGCGTTTCTTGCACAGTTCGCGGAGCAGTAAACCGTTACCCCAGATAGGCGCGCAACGCAGGCGTAGGGTCGTCGAACAATGCTCCGGTCGCGACCGGCGGCTCCAGTACACCGTCCGAAATCAGGGCTGTCCGGTCGGCAATCATCCGCGCGTCTTCCGGCGCGTGGGTGACCATCAGAACCGACAGTCCTTCGGACTTTGCCGTATCGCGCAGCAGCGTCAGCATCTCGGACCGCAACGCCGGGCCAAGTGCTGAAAACGGCTCGTCCAGCAAAAGCCAGGGCCGACCTCTCAGCAGGGCACGGGCCAGGGCAGCGCGGCTTTGCTGTCCGCCCGACAGATCGCGGGGCAGACGGTTGCCCATGCCGGTCAGGCCGACACGCTCCAGAACCGAATCACGGGCGATTTTCTGGTCGGATGTCAGCCGCAGATCCGGGCGCAGGCCCAGCCCGACGTTTTGCGCGACGGTCAGGTGCGGAAACAGGTTCTGATCCTGAAACAGCAGCGAGAGGGGGCGCTCTCCGGGCGGCAGATCGGTGATGTCCTTCCCGTCGACCGTGATACGACCGGAGGCGGGGGGCAGAAATCCGGCGATGGCAGCCAGCAACGTGGACTTTCCCGATCCGCTTGCACCCATGAGCGCGGTGATGCCGCCTTCCTCGAAGACAGTATCCGCAAAAAGCTGAAATTCCCCTTGTTCGAGACGGATCTGGTCAAGTTTAAGCACGGCGCCCCCCGCGTTCGAACAGCCAGAATAATCCGAGAGACAACAGCACAAGAAGGAGGGCGGCCGCCTTGGCGTCGTCCATCCGATAGGCCCCCATCAGTTGATACAACACCAGCGGCAAAGTCGCCTGATCGGGCGAAGCAAACAGAGCGATCACCCCCAGGTCACCCGCCGCCAGCGCCGCTGTCAGCCCAGCGGCAAAGCCCGCAGGCCGCCGCAGGCGCGGGATGGCAACAAGACGCACCCAGGTCAGCCCCGCAATTCCCAACGATTCCGACAGGCGTCCGTAATCGTCGCGCAGGTCCCGCATCGCAGGGATCAAGGCGCGAAGGGCAAATGGCAGGGCGAAAATTGTGTTCACGAAGGTCGTCACCGGCAAGGCCAGCGATACCGGATTTACCCATGGCAACAGAAGAATATAGAGACCGGTGCCCAGAACCAGAGGCGACGCTGCGATGGAAAGTGTCCCGACCACTTCGATCCACCCCCCCCGAGGCAGGTCGACAATGGCTTTGGACATGAAAAATGCCAGAGTCAGGGTCGATGCGGCTGCAACCAGTGCCACGATCAGGGACCGCAGTGCTGCGGCCCAGACACCTGCGCTCAGGCCTGTCAGGTTCAATACCCCTTCGCCCAGAACCAGGATCATGGGCACGAGAAGGAACATGCAGGCCAGAGCGATGACGGCAATGTCCTGTGCGCGCAGGCCAAGTCCTCGACTGTCCCAGCGGGGGATGGCCCGGTCCAATCCGGCACCGAACCCGGAAGGCAGCGTCAAGCGGAGCGATACAAGGGCGGCAGTGCCCCCGATGACCAGCTGCACGGCACCCAGGAGGGCAGCGCGGGACAGGTCGAAATCGAAGCGAAAAGCCTGATAGATCGCCAGTTCCACAGTCGTTGCGCGCGGGCCGCCGCCGAGGGCAAGCGCAACTGCGAAAGATGTCGTGCTGATCAGGAAGATCACGAGGAAGATGCCCGGAACGACGGCCCGCAACATCGGCCATTCCAGGCGGCGGAACGTATCGGTAGCCGTGAAGTCCAGCGATGCGGCCAGCCGCAACCGCTCGCCCGGTATCGACAGCCAGCCTTGCAGGATCAGGCGGGTGGCAAGCGGCATGTTGAAGAAGACATGGGCCAGGATAACGCCCTGCCAACCATAGATAGAGACTGTTTCAACGCCGATCCAGCCCAAGGCCGTGTTCACGATGCCGGATCGTCCGAAAACCGCGATAAGTCCCAGGACTGCGACAATCACCGGCAGGATGAACGGTGCGCCCAGCAACAGGATGACCATGCCGCGCCCGATAAAGCGGCGACGCGCCAGCGCGCGGGCAACGGGCACGGCCAGCAGGACCGAGATACCGGCGGACAAGGCGGCCTGCCACAACGTAAACCACAGCGCGCCCCAGTCCGATGGGTCGAGGCCGCCCCAGCCTTCGGCCCGCCAGGCGACCGCGCTCAGCGGCAGCAAAAAGGCACCCGCGACGATGACCGCGGCGATCAATCCGAGGCGGGCGCCCATTTGAATCAGCGTCCCAGACCGGCCTCGAACTCGGCCACGACGATATCGCGCAGAGCTTCGGCCTCGGCGGAATCGTAAATCAGGGCGACGTCGGGCAGGGGCAGATTGGCGAAACCTGCGGGCATCTTGGCCGGGTCCAGCTTGGCGGGCAGGGACCAGTTGCCTTCGGGAATGATGCTCTGGAAGTCTTCGGTCAGGATGAAATCCATGAAAGCCTGCGCCAAATCGGGTTGATCGGTCATGGCCAGTTGCGCGGCGGTTTCCACCATGACGTAGTGACCCTCGGGGAAGATCGCGGCCTTCTTGGTTTCATCCCCTTCGGCAATGATATGGTAGGCCGGGCTGGTCGTATAGCTGAGAACCATGTCGACCTCGCCTTCGGTGAACATGCCATAGGCTTCGGACCACCCCTTGGTGACGGTCACGATCTTGGGGGCCAGCCTTGCCCAGGCGGCTTCGGCATCGTTGCCGAACACCTTGTGAATCCACAGGGCAAGGGCCAGTCCGGAAACGCTGGTACGCGGATCCTGAATGGCAATCCGCAACGTATCCGGGGCGTCCAGCAAAGCCTGAAAACTAGCGGGAGCGTCCATTTTCGTAGCGTCGTAGACGAAGGCGGTGTGCCCCCAGTTGAAAGGAAGGAACGTATCGTCCGTCCAGTCGACCGGCATGGTCAGCCCGTCGATCATGACGTTATGCGGCGCGAACAGCCCGGTCTGTCGGGCGCGTTCGGCGTCATCGGTATTCAGGCCGATCACGACGTCGGCGCGTGTCGCATCACCCTCCAGACGCAAGCGCGGCAGCAAATCGCCGGTAACATATTCGATTTCGCAGCCGCACTTGGTCTCAAAAGCTTGTTTGATCGCGGGGCCGGGGCCCCACTCGCTGGCAAAGTAGTCCGGGGCATAGATCGTCAGCGGTTCCGCAGTGGCGGCAGCCGTCAACAGGGTCAGGCCCGCAGCGATGGTGGTGGTCAGTTTCATCTCTCACTCCCATGGCGACGGACGGGGGTGAGGAGCATGAGACATCGCACCTTCCCTCCGCCGGTCTTAACCGGTTCAGGTTCAACGGGTCCGCTATGAAGCATCTCAGCCGGTGAAGGCCCCCCGAGGTAGGGTCTGGATAGCGCCCTTGCCCGGTGGGGTCCAGTGGCGGATTTCAGGGGTGATTTACGGGTGATCCACGGGTGATCTGCGTCGCCCGTATCGGATCGCACCTGACGGCCAATTTCCGCGGCAAGCGGGCGGGCGAACACATTCGTGACCGGATTTCACCGGCTCCAGCAACCGGTCATTGGCGCAGACGCGGCGAAGGGTGCAGAAGTCCCGCGAAGCGGACAACAAGAAGCCTTTTCGAGACACCAGGCTGATTGCCCTGTCATCCTCCATGAGCTAGGCGATCTTGCAGCTACGAGGTCCACCCATGTCGATGAACACCTTCGGTCACCTGTTTCGCGTCACGACTTGGGGCGAGAGCCATGGGCCTGCGCTGGGCGCCACGGTGGACGGCTGCCCGCCGGGTGTTCCAGTCACTGCGGATGGCATCCAGCAATGGTTGAACAAGCGCAAACCGGGTCAGTCCAAGCACACGACGCAGCGCAAGGAAGCCGATGAAGTCGAGATTCTGTCGGGCGTGTTCGAAGGCGTCAGCACCGGCACTCCGATCCAGTTGATGATCCGCAACACCGATCAGCGGTCCAGGGATTACGGCGATATCATCGAGAAATTCCGGCCCGGCCACGCGGACATCACCTATTGGCAGAAATACGGCGTTCGCGACTATCGCGGCGGCGGCCGGTCTTCGGCGCGGGAAACAGCGGCGCGCGTCGCGGCCGGGGGCGTGGCGCGATCGGCGCTGGGACATCTGCTGCCGGACGTGCGGATCACCGGGTACATGGTCCAGATGGGCGAGTTGGAAATCGATCGCAGCCGCTTCGACTGGGATGCGATCGGGCGTAACGACTTCTGGTGTCCCGACCCCGTCGCCGCAGAGGAATTCGCGGATCATCTGGATTGGCTGCGTAAGGACGATCACAATTCGGTCGGCGCGGTCATCGAATGCGTGGCGCGCGGGTTGCCTGTCGGTCTGGGTGCGCCGGTCTATGGCAAGCTGGACACCGATCTGGCCGCCGCGATGATGTCGATCAATGCGGTCAAGGGCGTCGAGATCGGCGAAGGCATGAACGCCGCCCGCCTGACCGGACGGAGCAACGCCGACGAGATTTCAATGGGACCTGACGGCCCGGTTTATTCGTCGAACCATTCGGGCGGAATTCTGGGCGGCATCAGCACCGGCCAGGACGTTGTGGTGCGGTTCGCGGTCAAGCCGACCTCGTCCATCCTGTCGGAACGGCGCACGATCACCAAGTCCGGTGAAGATACCACCATCGTCACCAAGGGCCGCCACGACCCCTGCGTCGGTATCCGTGCCGTGCCGGTTGGTGAGGCGATGATGGCCTGCGTCGTGCTGGATCACTTTCTGCTGCACCGCGGTCAGGTCGGCGGTGCGGGCGGAGTGATCGGCTAGGCCCGTTTCAGGCGGCTGAGCTGTACCGCCAGTATCCCGAAGGTCACGATCACGACGCCGACGATATCTAGTGGTCCCAGCCGTTCGCCCAGAAGAGCCCAGGCGATGACGACGCCGAAGAACGGATTGAGGAAGTGGAACGTCGCGGCAGGTGTTGCGCCGATGCGTGCGACCAGAAGGAACCAGATCCATGTGGCGGCCAGGCCGGGGATCAGCGTGGTATAGGCGAACGCCGCGATCAGGCGGGGGGTCCAGGTGACATCCCAGGTTTCCAGAACAAGACCGACAGGCAGGAGCGCCGCCGCCCCGACCAGCATCTGGAGGCCGACCACCATCAGCAGATTGCCCCCTCCGGATGCGCCGCGCACCGATAGCGTGGCGATGGTTAACGCGATCACGGCCAGGAGACCCATGGCAATTCCGGTCAGATCGGCCCCGCCCTGCAACCGTGTCCCCATGATGAGAAGGACGCCGAACGTTCCGGCCAGCAGGCCCGCGACACCCAGCAGGCGTGTGCGTTCGGAAAAGATCACCCAGTTCGCCAGTGCCACCAGAAGCGGCAGGGAGGATGCGATGATGGCGGCCAGCGAGGCTTCGATCCATTGCATCGCCACAAAATTCAGACCCAGATAAAGAGCGTTCTGGCAGATGCCGAAGACGATCACTGCCCGCCACTGGCCGCGCGTCAGCTGCATTCGTTGTCCGATGGCATAGGCGATGGCGATGCCCAGCATACCCGATATGGCGAACCGCAAGGCCAGCGACAGGATCGGCGGCGCCTCGGCCACGATGATGCGGGCCGAGGTGAACGCCGACGACCACATCAGAGCGAACAGAAGACCGTAAAGAAGAGAGCGCAGGTCCATGACGTATCCGAGCGGTGTATATACGGGCCAGACCCTGACCATTTCATACGGATGAGCAAGGTGCGGTCGGTCTGGGCAAGAAAAAAGGCCCCGCGAGGGGGCCTTGGTTCATCTTGTTTGATGGATAGTGAACCCGGAGGGATTATTCGTTGACCGAATCCTTGAGGGCCTTGGCGATCGTCATCTTGACGACCTTGTCGGCGTCCTTCTTGAACTGCTCGCCCGTGGCGGGGTTGCGAACCATCCGCTCGGGACGTTCGCGGCACATGATCTTGCCAACACCGGGCAGGGTCACGGCACCGCCGGCAGACACTTCCTCGGTGATGATCGAAACGATTGCATCCAGCGCGCCGGATGCGGTTTTCTTATCCGCATCCATCTTATCGGCCAGAGCGGCGACAAGTTGCGTCTTGGTCATCGGTTTGTTGGCCATGTGGCTCTCCCTTTCCCCGTAGGGACTTGCTTGAATCGCTGGACCTTAACCCGTGAATTCACCGGGTCACAAGATTTTGTATGTCTGAAATTCACGAGAACGGGTGGAAATCCACCTTAAAGGAAGGCGGTTTCCTCGAAACTGCGCAACTTTCGGCTGTGCAGCCGCTCCAGAGGCATTTCGCGAAGCGATTCCATGGCGCGAATTCCGATCATAAGATGGCGGCTGACCTGGGTCTTGTAGAAGGCCGAAGCCATTCCCGGAAGCTTCAGCTCGCCATGCAGCGGCTTGTCCGATACGCACAGCAGCGTGCCATAGGGCACCCGGAACCGAAATCCGTTTGCGGCAATGGTCGCCGATTCCATGTCCAGCGCGACGGCGCGGCTTTGCGACAGGCGCTGCACAGGACCGGCCTGTTCGCGCAATTCCCAGTTCCGGTTATCGATGGTGGCCACGGTTCCGGTGCGCATTATGCGCTTCAGCTCATATCCCTCCAGAGCGGTGACCTGCTCGACGGCATCTTCCAGCGCGACCTGCACTTCGGCCAGTGCCGGGATCGGAACCCAGATCGGCAGGTCGTCGTCCAATACATGATCTTCGCGCAGATAAGCGTGGGCCAGAACGAAATCGCCTAAACTCTGCGAATTTCGAAGACCGGCGCAATGCCCGACCATCAGCCAGACATGCGGACGCAGGACGGCGATATGGTCAGTCGCGGTCTTGGCATTCGAGGGACCGACTCCGATATTCACCAGAGTGATACCCGCGCCATCTTCGCGCGTCAGGTGATAGGTCGGCATCTGCGGCATCTTGGGCAGGTCCATCATCAGCGCATCGGGGTCGTCCGCCGTTACCCGCTGCCCCGCCGGACCGACCAGCGCGACATAGCCCGAGGTCGGGTCGCGCAGCGCCTCGCGCCCGTAGGCGATGAATTCGTCGACGTAGAACTGGTAATTGGTGAACAAGACATGGTTCTGGAAATCGACCGGATCGGTCGCGGTATAATGCGCGAGCCGGGCCAGCGAATAATCAATGCGCTGTGCCGTGAAGGGCGCAAGCGGGCGCGCACCGTCGTCGTACGTGAAACCGACGCCGTTGACGGTGGCATCGTTGGTCGTGTTGAGATCGGGCACATCGAACACGTCGCGCATCAGGAAGGGCAGGACGCCGTCCTGCGGCACATTCAGATCGGAATCGTTGAGAACGGCGAAATGGACCGGGATCGGCGTGGACGACAGGCCGACGGTTACCGGCACGTCGTGTGATTTCATCAACAGGTCAATCTGCTGCGTCAGGTACTTCCGGAACAGTTCGGGCCGGGTGATGGTGGTGGCGTAATGTCCCGGCTCGGCGACATGGCCGAAGGACAGGCGGCTGTCGGTGCGACCATAGCTTGTCGTCGTGATCCGCACTTCGGGATAGAACGCGCGAAAGCGACTGTCGGGCATCCCGCCTTCGATGGCCTTCTGGAACGCCTGCCGCAGATAATCCGTCCCCTGGGCATAGAGCCGGATCAATTCCGCGACGGCGGCCTTGGCGTCGGTAAAGCTGCGGTGCGGGGCAGGGTCCGGGCTGCAAATCGGGGTGCGGTTCAGGGTCATGGGGTCTCGATAAGGTCGGTGAGTTCGAACTTCGTAACATCCACCAGTCCAAGGTCGCTGATCCGCAATTCCGGAATCACGACGAGGGCCAGCAGGGAATGTTGCATGTAAGCGTTGTTCAGGGTGCAGCCGGCGTCACGCATGGCGTGGATCAACGCTTCGGCCTTGGCGGCGACGTCTGCGGCGGGGCTGTCGGACATCAGGCCGGCTATGGGCAATTCAACCAAGGCGCGTTCCGTGCCCTCGGCCCAGAAGGTGACTCCACCCCCGACTTCGGCCAGCCGGTTGGCGGCCTGCGCCATCGCGGTGCGGTCGGTGCCGACGACGATCATATGGTGACTGTCATGCGCCACGGTCGAAGCCATGGCCATCTTGCCGGTATACCCGAACCCCGCGACGAATGCGTTGACGACGCCGCCGGTTCCCCGGTGCCGTTCAACCAGAGCGATCTGGCAGGTATCGCCCTCTGCCTCGACCCGGCCATCGCGGACCGGAAGGCGACGGCTCAGAGCCTTGGTCGGGGCCTGATTTTCGACGACGCCGATGACCCTGGCGGTGACATCGTTCGCTCCGGCCGGGGCGGGAATGTCGAAGTCCGCGTCGGTCAGGGTCTTGCCCATATGGACGGTGTTGCGGGCAGCATCGGGCCAATCAAGATGCGGACAATCGGCGACCAGCTTGCCGCCCTCGGCGACCGTTCTGCCCAGCGCGATGACCCGTTCGATCGGAAGCGTCGTGAGGTCCGACGTCAGGATGACATCCGCCCGTCGCCCCGGAGCGATCGAGCCGAGTTCGCGTTCCAGGCCAAAGTGCGTCGCCGTGTTGATCGTGCACATCTGCAACGCCACCAGCGGATCGCAGCCGCAGGCGATGGCATGACGAAGAACGCGATTCATGTGGCCATCGTTCACCAGCGTCCCGGCCATGCAATCATCGGTGCACAGAATGAAATTGCGCGGATCGAGGCCACGCTCGGTCACGGCTGTAATCTGTGTTTTCACGTCATACCAAGCCGATCCCAGCCGCATCATCGAGCGCATCCCCTGCCGCACCCGGGCCACGGCATCCGCTTCGCAGGTGCCTTCGTGGTCATCTGCGGGGCCACCGGCGGCATAGGCGTGAAATGCGGGACCGAGATCGGGCGATGCGTAATGTCCGCCGATGGTCTTGCCGGCCCGTGCGGTCGCCGCCATCTCGGCCAGCATCTTCGGGTCGCCGTTCGCCACGCCCGGAAAATTCATCATCTCGCCCAGACCGACGATGCCGGGCCAGGTCATAGCCTCGGCCACGTCGTCGGGCGTGATTTCGTGCCCGGTGGTTTCCAGACCGGGGGCCGAAGGCGCGCAGGATGGCATCTGCACGAACATCGAGCAGGGCTGTATCCGCGCCTCGTCATGCATCAGGCGCACACCGGGCAGGCCGAGGACGTTTGCGATTTCATGCGGGTCGGTGAACATCGCCGTGGTGCCGTGCGGAATGACGGCGGCGCAGAATTCGGCCGGAATCAGCATACCGGATTCGACGTGCATGTGTGCGTCGCACAGGCCGGGAATGACGTACCGCCCCTCCGCTTCGATGATTTCGGTATCCGGTCCGATGCAGTGACCGGCATCGGGGCCGACATAGGCGAAGCGGCCCTGCGCGATGGCGACCTGCCACTCCAGCACCTCGCGCGTGTGGACAAGAACGACCTTGCCGCCCCGGATCACGGTGTCGGCGGGCGCGCGTCCGGCAGCGATGGCAATGAGGGTCGGGGCCGCGTCGGGCCAGGAAGGCAGGGTCTGAGGCGTCATGGCGAAAGGTGTCATGGGATGACGGTCTGTGCAATGGGGGTCGCAACACGACGGCGGGGAACCGACACGGCCAGCTTGGGCGTTACCCCTGCATGAGCGCCCCGGATCTGATCTATTACCCTGACGACCGTCCCGGCATCACCCGCCGCAAGGCCGGTCGTGGCTGGTCGTATCGCGCGCCGGACGGCACAACCATCGACGACGAGGCGGAACGGTCGCGCATTACGGCGCTGGCTGTCCCCCCGGCCTATGCGGATGTCTGGATCAGTCCACGCAAGCGGGGCCATCTTCAGGCCACGGGATACGATGCGCGGACCCGCAAGCAATATCGTTACCACGCTGATTGGTCCAAATGGCGGGCTCTGCAAAAGTTCGACGGACTGGGCGATTTCGGTGCGGCCCTTCCCTCGCTGCGCAGAACAATTGCCCGCGGACTTAGTGGAGAGGCGGGAGAGCGTGATTTCGCAATCGCCGCCGTCCTGCGATTGATTGACCGCGTTTCAATCCGCGTTGGAACCGAGGCCTATCGTTCGGAAAACGGCACCGAAGGCGCAACCACCCTGCGGTGCCGAAATCTCAAGGTCGACAATAATGGTGTAAAACTGGATTGGCGTGCCAAGGGCGGCAAGCGGGTGCGGCGGCAGATTTCGGATCGGACACTTGCGCGCGCCCTGCACGATCTGGCCGATCTGCCCGGAGCGCCCGTCTTTGAATGGATAGACAACGGAAAGCGCAGCACTGTGCATGCGGATCAGGTCAACGACTGGCTGCGCGAGGCAACGGGACTGGACCACGCCACCGCCAAGACGTTCCGCACCTGGAACGGATCGGTTGCAGCGATGGAAGCGGCGATGCGCGCGGGCGAGGGCGTAACCATCAAGGCGATGTCCGAAGCCGCCGCCGAGGCCTTGCACAACACGCCGACCATCGCGCGCAACTCCTACATCCATCCCGAGGTAATCGCCCTGGCGGAAAACTGGCGCGACGTGACGGTACCCGATCATCCGCCAGCCCTGCGGCAGAGCGAACGGGCACTGCTGGATCTGTTAGGTTAGGTAGGGAAGGTCGCCCAGAACGCCGACCCGGTTCAAAAACCAGTAGGCGGCGATCGTCGCAATGACAAGCGAACCGGGAATGGCGATGGCGCGACGATAGAACGGTCTGGACCCGAAGGGCAGACCCAATAACAGGAACGCAACGGCGATTACCGTCAGTTGCCCGATTTCCACACCGACATTGAACGAGATCAGCGAAGCGACAAATTGGTTCCCCAGGCCGAATTGAGACAGGACACTGGCGAACCCCAACCCGTGCAACAGGCCGAAACCGAAGACCACTGCGATCCGGGGCCATCCGATATCGCGAGTGCCGCCTTTCCAGACGTTCTCGATGGCGACCCAGATGATCGACGCGGCGATCAACGGCTCAACGATGCTTGCGGGAACGGATACAATGCCGAGCGATGCCAGCGCCAGCGTTACGGTATGGGCCGCCGTGAAAGCTGTGACCTGCCAGAGCAACGGGCGCCAGGCGAGCGCATAGAAAAACAGGCCCAGCACGAACAGCATGTGGTCCATGCCCTTGGGGATGATGTGATCGAATCCGGATACGATATATCGGTCGATCACATCGCCCAGCGATTGTTGCGCCACGCCGGTGCGCGGCATCGGGTCAGACAGGGCACCGTTGGTCAGATAGGTTTCGTAGGCGTCTTCGCTGCCCGTAGCGACCTGACGGATAATCAACCCGCCCAGCTTTGCGTCCCAGCCGAACACCACCGGGTCCTTGCCCACAGGCAGTTCGGCCGTCAGGATCAGCGTGCTGTCCCGGCGGATCCGGGTGTCGCCGACGGACGGAATATCAACCGACGTCAGCGTCAGCGGAAGATCGACCCCGCCGGACTGGAGGGTTATATCCATGGCGATCTCCGGCCATGCAGCATCAAGTGCAGAGGCCAGTTCGGAGGGGGCAAGCGCGCGCAGGGCATCGTTCTGATCGGCAAGGGGCGACTCGTCGGTATCCGCGACTTCGGACAGGTTCACGCCGACGATCAAGGGTTCGACCGATGTGCGCAGCGTGATCGTCACACTCTCGGTGCCGATTTCGATATCGGCAACGGCGGGCTGCACCTCGTGCGCCGCGACCGTGAGTGGGAAAGCCATTGACAGCAACGTCACCAAAGCCACCCTGATCGAAACTTGCAGGAGAATGATCATGCCCACCCTTTCAAAAATAGTCGTTGTCGCACTGAGCATGTTCGCTGCACCGCTTCAAGCGCACGAATTCTGGATCGATGCGGAAGACTTTACCGTCGCCAGCGGTGAAGCGGTCACCGCCAGCTTCCGCAACGGGGAGAACATGGTTGGATCGGCGCTCAGCTATATTCCGGCCCAGTCGGCGCGGTTCGACATGGTGGTGAACGGCAAGGAACTCGAGGTGCCGACGCGCATCGGCAATAATCCGGCGTTCAACGTCGCGGGCCTGCCGGATGGTTTGCTTGCGATCCTGCACGAGACGACGGATCAGAGCGTCACCTATACCGAATGGGAAAAATGGGTGAAGTTCACCGATCATAAAGATTTCGCCTTTGCCCAGCAGGCTCATATCGACCGGGGGTTGTCGCAGGACACCTTCAGGGAAAACTACCGTCGTTATGCCAAGGCGCTTGTCGCGGTCGGGGACGGGTCTGGCGAAGATCGGCTGAACGGTTTGAAAACCGAAATCGTGGCCGGTCTGAATCCCTATACCGACGATCTGTCGGGGGGTTTGCCGGTCCAGGTTTTTCTGGATGGTGCCCCCATCGCCGAGGCTCAGTTCGAGATGTTCGAGCGCGATGCCGCAGGCCAGGTCGTCGTCACGAGACACAAAGCCGATGATCAGGGACGCGCAACGCTGCCGATGATGCCGGGCCGCAGGTATCTGATCGACTCGGTCCAGATCGAAGAACTGGAGCCCGCCAACGAGGGTGACGCCGGCTGGCTGACCCATTGGGCCGCGTTGACCTTCGCCGTGCCCGAGGCGTAGACCATCCGGGCAATTCCCCCGGAGGACATCATGGACAAGTTCGAGACCATCACCGGAGTCGCGGCTCCCCTGCCGCTGATCAACGTCGACACCGATATGATCATCCCCAAGCAGTTCCTGAAGACGATCAAGCGATCCGGTCTGGGCGTGAACCTGTTCGACGAGATGCGTTATGGCGACGACGGGGCGGAGCTGCCGGATTTCGTGCTGAACAAACCCGCCTATCGCAATGCCGAGATCATTGTGGCGGGCGAAAATTTCGGATGCGGTTCGTCACGCGAACATGCGCCATGGGCCCTGCTGGATTTCGGGATTCGCGCCGTGATCGCACCCAGCTTTGCCGATATCTTCTATAACAACTGCTTCAAGAACGGCATCCTGCCAATCGTGCTGCCACAGGATCAGGTGGATGCCCTGATGAACGATGCCCGCAACGGCGAAAACGCGCGCATCACCATCGACCTCGACGCGCAGACGGTTACCGGCTCGGACGGCACGGCCTATCCGTTCGAGGTCGACAGTCACAAGAAGCATTGCCTGCTCAACGGGTTGGATGACATTGGCCTGACGATGGAGAAGGCGTCGTCTATCGACGCTTACGAATCTCGTGTTTCCCAAGAGCGTCCCTGGGTCTGACGTCAAGCACATTAACACCATGCTTTAACTATCTGAAAATGTAAAATTTATCTATAAATCCGGAAGTTTTGCGGCTTTCTGGGCACACAAATTCGCCCAAGGCTTTGCGTTCTGTCTCAGCCGGTTGCGAGGCGAAGTTAAACAAGGCACGTTGGTGGCAAGAATGAGGCAGTCGCCCCAACGAGGGCAGAGCAAACAAGGTCCCAACTCATAAGGGACCATCCGGCAAGGATGAACAGGCAGTGATTTCGCAGCTTCCCGGTGCGTGCATCCGTGCGCTACTCATGGTGTCGATGGTCTTGACCCCATCGCTGATGCTGCCCGAGATGAATTCCCAGATCAGCGATGCGACGGTTCTGATCGCTTTGTTTGCGGCCCTTTTCGTGATCGTGGAATACGGTTCCACCTATCCCGGTCTGGTCGAGTTTCGCGGCGCGCCACCGTTCAACCGCGTGCGCTTCATCACGCTGTTCGTCACGCTGACGCTGATTGCCATTGCGCTGTCGGGCAAGCAGGACGCTTCGCTTCTGTCGCGGCTGGTCATGGCTGTGGGCGTTCTGCTGGGGCAGTCAATGGATTTCCCGCTATCGCCGATCCGCCTGATTTTGTGGTTGCTGCCCGAAGGGACGACATTGTCCGAGGCGCACAGCGTCCGCGCAGCCGCCGGTCTTGCCTATCTGACGTCGCTGGTGGGGTTGACGATCTTTGCGATCATGATCCGTGTCAAAGGCTGGCCCTCTCCGACGGGCAGCTTCAACGTCTGGATCAATCTGCCGACCTTCGACCCGACCGCCGGAGCCGATGTCGTCAAGCGTCTCAATCGCGACGGCGCCGTTAACATTCTGTTAGGGCTTATGCTGCCATATCTGACCCCGCCGATCGCGATGTTCATCGCAAACTCCTACGGGATCTCGATGATGAACAGCGATCTGATGATGGTCTGGGTGATGTCGCTATGGGCCTTTCTGCCTACTTCTCTCTTCCTGCGTGGCATCGCGATGCGTCGACTTGCGCTGATGATCTCGCAGAAACGTCGCCGTTTCGGCACCGATGGCGCGATCCCCGATCCGGCCTTCATGCCCGCCTGACGTCGATTGGCGCGGCCGTCGCAGCGTCTGTCTTGCTGACGGCCTGTGCCGCATCTGCGGAAATCATCCGCTTTGCAACTTACGATACCGGGCTGGGCCGCAAGGGGCCGGGCGTGATGCTGCGCGACCTTCGGGCCGCCAGGAACGAACAGTCCGAGGCCGCGCTGGCTGTCATCGCCGCCGGTCAGGCTGACGTGATCCTGTTGATGGACGTCGACTGGGACCAGGGTGGCCTTGGGCTGGATGCATTGGCCGAGCGGCTGGCCGATCTGGGTCAGAGCTATCCATATCGACTGTCGCTGCGTCCGAACTCCGGCATCCCGTCCGGTGTCGATCTGGACGGCGACGGCACAACGCACGAGGCGCGGGATGCGCTGGGCTACGGCTGGTTCACCGGCGACAGCGGGCTGGTTGTGTTGTCGCGCTATCCGCTGGGCACGACACGTGACCTGAGCGATATGCGCTGGTCGGACAGATCTGAAGCCGCGCAGCTTCTGCCGCCGGAAGCGCGTCAGATTGTTCCACTGGCCACAACGGCGCAATGGGTCGTGCCGGTGATGCTGGGCGCGACCGAAATCACGCTGATCACCCTTTCGGCGGGTACCCCGGTGTTCGACGGTCCGGAAGATCGGAACGGGCTGCGCAATCGTGACGAGCTGGCGCTGGTTTCGGAACTTGCACGGGATGCCGACCTTCCGTTGGTCATGGGCCGTGCCAATCAGGACCCGGAGCGGGGGGAAGGTGTTCGGGAGGCCCTGTTCGACTTACTGAACCTGACCACACTGCAGGATGCCCGGCCAACCGCTCCGGGCGGATCACCGGCGACTGTACGCTGGGACGGTCCGGGTGAGATGCGCGTCGATTACGTCCTGCCGCCGCGCGCGCTGAGCGTGGTCGGTGCGGGTGTCCTCTGGCCCGAGCCGGGCGATCCTTTGCGCGACACCGCGGAAACCGCCGGCCCCGCGCGGCTGGTCTGGGTCGATGTGGCGGTTCCTTGACGCTTGCCGGGTCAGGGATTACGCCACCGTCAACCGGATAATGAAAGGCCCCAGAAACATGGCGAACCCCTCCCTCCTGATCCTGCCGGGCGACGGTATCGGCCCCGAAGTCATGGCCGAAGTCCGCCGCGTGATCGACTGGTTCGGTGCGAACAAGGGTCTTACCTTCGACGTGTCCGAAGACCTTGTGGGCGGCGCGGCCTATGACAAGCACGGCACGCCGCTGACCGACGAGACGATGGCCCGCGCGCAGAAGGTTGATGCCGTCCTGCTGGGCGCTGTCGGTGGTCCGGCCTACGACAACCTCGATTTCAGCGTGAAGCCAGAACGTGGCCTGCTGCGCCTGCGCAAGGAGATGGATCTGTTTTCCAACCTGCGTCCTGCACAGTGCTTCGACGCGCTGGCCGATTTCTCGTCGTTGAAGAAGGATATCGTCGCCGGTCTGGACATCATGATCGTCCGCGAGCTGACCTCCGGCGTGTATTTCGGCGAACCGCGCGGCATCCACAAGGAAGGCAACGAGCGGGTCGGCATCAATACGCAGCGGTATACTGAATCGGAGATCGCCCGCGTGGCCCGCTCGGCGTTCGAACTGGCGCGCAAGCGGTCGAACAAGGTCTGTTCGATGGAAAAAGCCAACGTGATGGAGAGCGGTATCCTGTGGCGCGATGTGGTGCAGGAAATCCACGATGCCGAATACCCGGACGTGGAGCTGTCACACATGTATGCCGACAACGGCGCGATGCAGCTGGTCCGCGCACCCAAGCAGTTTGACGTCATCGTGACCGACAACCTGTTCGGCGACGTGCTGTCGGATTGCGCCGCGATGCTGACCGGGAGCCTGGGCATGTTGCCGTCCGCCAGCCTCGGCCTGCCGATGGCAAACGGTCGTCCCAAGGCGATGTATGAGCCGGTTCACGGATCGGCCCCCGACATCACCGGACAAGGCAAGGCCAACCCGATCGCCTGCATCCTGAGCTTTGCGATGGCCCTGCGCTATTCCTTCGACGAGGGGGCATATGCCGACCTGCTGGAAGGCGCGGTCGAAAAAGTGCTGGCCGACGGCGCGCGCACGGCGGACCTGATGGGCCCGGACGGTGGCACCCCGATCAGTACGACCGAAATGGGCGATGCAATCCTGGCAGCGCTTGACGCCGCCTGATTTGGCCAACCGCGACGCTCCTTCGGGAGGAGGGTGCCGCGGCCTCATATAAACTCCGGAGCGTGACCTTGCCCGACAAGTCCTCCCCCCTTCCCGGTATCCTTCTGGCGCTGGCGGCCTTCGGGTTGTTTTCGACCCATGATATCGCGGTCAAAATGCTGGGCAGCGGTTATGCTGTGTTCCAGATCGTGTTCTTCAGCGTCCTGCTGAGCTTCCCGCTGGTGATCTTCATGCTGTTGCGGGACAACGAAAACGGCACGCTGATCCCGCGCCACCCCTGGTGGACCGCGCTGCGAACGGTCTCGGCGGTGATCACCGGATTCTGTGCGTTCTACGCCTTCTCGGTCCTGCCGCTGGCTCAGGTCTATGCCATCATCTTCGCTTCGCCGCTTTTGATCACAATTCTGGCAATTCCCGTTCTGGGTGAAAAGGTCGGGCTGCATCGTGGAGCCGCCGTCGTGGCCGGTCTGATCGGGGTCATGGTGGTTCTGCGACCCAGTGACCTGAACCTCGGGCTGGGTCACGCGGCGGCGCTGACGGCGGCTTTCACCGGTGCGCTGGCTTCGGTGATCGTGCGCAAGATCGGGCGCGACGAACGCTCGGCGGTACTGCTGCTTTATCCGATGGTGGCGAATTTTGCGGTGATGGGGATGTTGCTGCCCTTCGTCTATCGTCCGATGCCGCTGGGCGATCTGGGGCTGTGGGCGATGATGGCTGCCCTCGCATTTCTGGCATCGCTCGCGTTGATCCAGGCATACCGCAGGGCCGATGCGGTTCTGGTCGCGCCGATGCAATACAGCCAGATCCTCTGGGCCGCGCTTTACGGATGGGTGTTCTTCGACGAGACTATCGACCAGGGTACGGCGGTCGGTGCGGGCATCATCATCGCGTCGGGTCTTTATATCGTGCTGCGCGAAGGACGGGGGCGATCGCGAAATGCGCCTGTCCTGCGCACAAGGTCCCGCGCCGAGACGGGAACGACTCCGCGCATTTCGCCCCTGCTGTCGGCCAAGGATCGTGCTGTACCGCAGGACGAGACTTAACGCGTCTTTAATGCCGCGCTGCTATCGCACAGTGAAAGCAAGTGGGATGCAATCATGCGGCAAAAGGAAACCTGGCAAAATGATCCCATCGTCCGGGTCGAAAAACACCTGTATCCGTTGATCCCTGGCCTGTTGCGGCATTCCATATCTGCCAAGGCGGCTGGCGCGGACCTGATTCGCGCGGTGCAGGAGGCCGCCTCTGCGCTGCGGGCAGCACAACACAGGTATCTCGACCCGATAGACATCAAGTTGACCCCCGACACGCGATCAAAGTTCGATGACATGGCGAATCTGCTGGATCGGATCGCCGCAGCACTGCCCGACCCCGCTGGCCTGGAAGCGACGAATTTTCTGGATGTCGAGTATCTGTGCGGTGCGTTCACCGATCATGTCGAGTCGACGCTGGACGCGCTGAGGGCTGATTTTCTGAACGAGGTTCTGGCACGGCAGGACCGGGCAAAAATGCTCTCGACCATCGCGGCCAAGGAAGTGACCTCGATCAGTCGCCAGATCTATTTCATCTCGATCAATGCGTCGGTCGAAGCGGCGCGGGCGGGGGATGCCGGTCGCGGATTCGCAGTTATCGGAGAGCAGATTCGCGGTCTGTCACAGGATGCCGCAGCGGCACTGAAACGCATGTCGGGCAGCGGTGCGCGGCTGCAATAACGCTTGCCACCAACGGGTGGGGCCGATATGCCCCGCGCACGGTCGGGCTGTGGCGCAGCCTGGTAGCGCACCTGCTTCGGGAGCAGGGGGTCGGAGGTTCGAATCCTCTCAGCCCGACCAGTTTCAGCACATCGAGAACACGCGGCCTGTTGGACCGATTGCCGAACGAGCGTCCGCTATATAATGCCCGCGCAATCAGAGCTTCGGAGCATTTCAGCGTATCCGTCAGGCCGCTTCGGGCGAGAAGTTCAGTGAAGTGCCATTGATGCAATGCACCAACTTGTTCTCGACGTACAGAATGTGACCAAGATGCGAGGCACAGCGTCGGCAATGCACTTCCAGCGACAGCAGCGGGTCAAGGAGATCTCGTTCCTCATCGGAAAACTGTGAAATATCGACCTCGGTCGGTAACATTGGCGCGTCTTTATCACCGTCTCTTTGGGCGAACTGGGAATAGACCGACTTGTCGATCCCGGTCAGAACCGAATTCGGATAGGAATGGCGATAAAACAGCCAGCCCTTGTCGATCACGACCTTGAACCGTCCTTCGTATAGCGGAAGATCGCAGCCCTTGCAGGTGTAGGTTCCGTCCTCCTCGCTGTCCCAGAGCGGGTCCGATTTCGGGGCTTCGGTCCCGCCAAGGCGCATGATCGTGTATTCGGTTTCAGTCAGCATCGCGCGCCATTCCTCGTCAGTCCGCGTGACTTCGAAGTGAAAGGCGTCGCCATCCCTGGCAATCGCCCGACCTCCCAGTGCCATGGCCGCAAAGGCGGCGGGAACTGAGCTGAACAGGAATCGGCGCGTCGTCCTTATCTTCAACATAACAATAACCTCCGGAATATATCGCTCATCAGACCGGAGATGGAGCCTGTAGGCGACTCAATTGTGCGGCACGAAGTTTGATCAGCTTGTGATCAGACGCGTTCGATCGGTAGCAATTCGCCTATCGCGCCGGCGGATCAATTCAGTCTGACGGAGGAAGCGGCCTGTCGCTCGGCTGAAGAAAAACCCGCGTTATCATAGGCAACCTGTGCGATCACGGCGATCAGCAGAGCGCTGGCGAATGCGGCGAACATGGTTTTCATCGTCTCTACTCCGCTGGTGCGTTGCCGGGTCTGTCCCGCTCGGCCATGATTTTTTCTGCCCAGATCGAATGGTGTTCAACCGCCCATTGCTCCTCGACCTCGCCCTTACCCATGGCGTCGTAGGCCCCTTCCATCCCGACAGAGCCAAGATAGATATGCGCGAAGATCACGGCGGTCATCCCGAAGGCGACGATGCCATGCCAGATCTGGGAATACTGCATCTCTTCCTGCGGAGTCAGGTCGATGGGCAGCGGTCCAAGCCCGACAAGTTGCGGCAAACCCCAGTCATTGAGCAGCCCGAAGGTCGAGGCGAACATCGGCAATTCGAAAGGGAACAACATCGACAGGCCGGAAACCGAAAGCGATGCGCCGCCAAGAATAACGATCCAGAAAATGATTTTCTGGCCTGCGTTGAACTTGCGTGCAGGCACATGGCCCTTGCCGAAAATGCCGCCGCCGCGCGCCAGCCATATCAGGTCGTCCTTGTTTGGAATATTCTGGAGGACCCACATGAAGAAGATCATCACAAGACCGATCATGAAGGCCCAGCTGATGTTGTTGTGGACCCATTTGGAGGCGATGGCGACCGGCGCCCAGCCTTCGGCCCCAAACAGCGGAATAAATGCGATCCGCCCGAACAGTACCAACAGTCCAGTGATCGCCAGGGCAATGAAGCTGCCTGCGGTCAGCCAGTGGCCAAAGCGTTCATAGGTCTTGAACCGCAAAAGGGTGCGCCCGGTTCTGGGTCCTTCGATCCGGATGCGACCCCGGATCACGAAGAACAGCGCCAGGAGTGCCAGGGTCACCAGCAGCAAGATGCCGCCCCAGATTCGCAGCGGCCCCGCGCGCCATTTCAGCCAGGTCATACCACCATCTTGAATCAATACGGTCGCAGCCGGGCCACGTTGCTGTGTCGTGATCGGGATGGAGTTGAAACGAATGCCGCGCCAGAGTTCCGGATCGGATGCGCCACCCAGTGTGCCGAGGTCATCGGTCATCGGCAATCCGATGCCGCCAGTGTCTGCCGCGCGGGAGGCATTGTTGAGGACAGGCTGATCCTGACCCTCTCGTTGCGCCTGCTGTCGGGCCATGATGTCGGCCAGCGTCGGCGCGCCGCCGGTCGCCGAGCGGTCCAGCGACTGAACGTCCGGAGCGGTGCCCCCCGGTGGAATCACATCCACGGATACGCCTTCCTGCGCCATTGCAGGAAGGGTGAATGCGATCAGAAACAGAAACGCACGGATCATGGATGTTCCCCCAGAAGCCAGGACGGCCCGCCCCGATTTGCCGGAGCCAGCCAGATCGGGAATGATTTCAGCCGTCGCGGACTTCGGGACCATAGGCCGTGGACCAACCCCAGGCGCCCGAACCGAATCCACGCGCCACGATCCGCTCGCGATATATCGAACTGACCTCGTTCGAATCCCCGGCCAGCAAGGCCTTGGTCGAGCACATTTCGGCGCAGATCGGAAGTTTGCCCTCGGCGATACGGTTGCGACCGTATTTGGTGAACTCCGCCTCGCTGAAATCTTCCTCCGGTCCACCGGCACAGAACGTGCATTTGTCCATCTTGCCGCGCGATCCGAAATTGCCGGCGGTCGGATATTGTGGCGCGCCGAACGGACAGGCGTAAAAGCAATAGCCGCATCCGATGCAGAGATCCTTGGAGTGCAGGACAATGCCGTCATCGGTTTGGTAAAACACGTCGGTCGGACAAACCGCCATGCAGGGCGGATCGGAGCAGTGCATACAGGCGACCGAGATCGAGCGTTCGCCCGGCTGACCGTCCTGGATGGTGACCACCTTGCGGCGGTTGATGCCCCATGGAACGTCGTTTTCGTTCTTGCAGGCGGTGACGCAGGCGTTGCACTCGATGCAGCGCTCGGCGTCGACGAGAAATTTCGCTCTTCCCATGATCTCTCTCCTTACGCCGTGTAGATTTTACACAGGGTGCACTTGGTTTCCTGCATCTGGGTCACCGAGTCATAGCCGTAGGTCTGGGCAATATTGGTCGATTCCCCCAGAACATAGGGATCGGCCCCTTCGGGATATTTGTCCCGCAGGTCGCGCCCTTCGAAGATGCCGCCGAAGTGGAATGGCATGAAGGCCACACCTTCTCCGACGCGCGGTGTCACCATGGCCTTGACCAGAACCTTGCCCTTTTCGGGGCCTTCGACCCAGACGTCATCTCCGTCGCGAACACCCAGATCATTGGCATCGCGCGGATTCATCTCGACGAACATTTCCTGCTGCAGTTCGGCCAGCCAGCGGTTGGAGCGGCTTTCGTCGCCCCCGCCTTCATATTCGACCAGACGCCCTGATGTCAGGATAAGCGGGTATTCTTCCGAAAAGTCATTTTCCTGGATCGAGGCATAGCGCGTCGGCAAACGCCAGAACTTCTTGTCTTCATAGGTACCGTATTCAGCGACCAGATCGCGGCGCGGCGTATACAGCGGCTCGCGATGCAGGGGCACCGGGTCGGGGAAAGTCCAGACCACGGCACGCGCCTTGGCGTTACCGAAGGGCGCGCATCCGCGGGCGATTGCGACCCGCTGGATGCCGCCCGAGAGATCGGTCTTCCAATTCACACCACCGGTCTTCTGTTGGTAGTCGGATTCGATTTCGCCGGTCATTGTTTTCTCGCCGACTTCCTCCCCGTCGGTGGCGCCTTCGGCCGGGGCTGTCGTCGCCTCGGGGCGTCCGTCGGGGAAGCCTGCCACCCGGTTAATCGAGTCGACCTCGTCCTGCGTCAGATCGCTGTCCCATCCCAGATCGCGCAGCATCTGCATCGTAAATTCGGGATAACCGTCCTCGATTTCCGATCCGACAGAATAGACCCCCTCTGCCAGAAGGTTCTCGCCATCGCGTTCAACGCCGAACCGGGCGCGGAAGGTCAGGCCGCCTTCGGCCACCGGCAAGGACATATCGTAAAGGTTGGCCGTGCCGGGGTGGTTCATCTCGGGTGTGCCCCAGGATGGCCATGGCAGACCATAATAATCCCCGTCGGCCGGTCCGCCCACGGCGCGCAGCGTTGTCTTGTCGAACGTGTGCTGATTGGCCATGTGCGTCTTGAGACGTTCGGGCGACTGGCCCGTATAGCCGATGGTCCACATGCCGCGATTGAACTCGCGGGTGATGTCTTCGATATTCGGCTCTCCGTTTTCGACCGCGATGTTGCGGAAGATGCGGTCCGCGAAGCCCAGCTTGGTGGCGAACTTGGCCATGATCGTATGATCGGGCAAAGATTCGAACAACGGCTCCACGATCCGATCGCGCCACTGCAGGGAGCGGTTGGAGGCTGTGACAGAACCGCGTGTTTCATACTGGGTCGAAGCGGGCAGGATATAGACGCCATCTTCGCGATCATTCATCACGGCCGTCAGGGTCGGATAGGGGTCGATCACCACCAGAAGATCCAGCTTCTCCATCGCCGTCTTCATTTCCGTCATACGCGTCTGACTGTTGGGCGCATGGCCCCAGAATATCATCGCACGGGTATTGTTGGGCTGATCGATATTCTCCGCATCTTCCAGAACGCCGTCGATCCAGCGCGATACAGGGATGCCCGTCTCGTTCATCATCATGCGGTCGGCCCCGTCGGCGCCCTTGCCCTCCATGACGTCGAAGTTCGACTTGAGCCAGTCCAGATCTTCTTCCCACACCCGTGCCCAATGCGCCCAGCTGCCGTCCGACAGGCCGTAGTATCCCGGCAGTGTATCCGCCAGAACGCCCAGATCGGTCGCACCCTGCACATTGTCATGGCCACGGAAGATGTTGGTTCCTCCACCGGAGATTCCTATGTTGCCCAGTGCAAGTTGCAAAATGCAGTAGGCCCGCGTGTTGTTGTTGCCGTTGGTGTGCTGAGTGCCACCCATGCACCAGATGACCGTGCCGGGCCGGTTTTCCGAGAGTTGACGCGCAACCCGGCGAAGTTGCGAACCGGGTGCTCCGGTCACGCGCTCGACTTCTTCCGGGGTCCACCTGGCCACTTCTTCACGAATCTGGTCCATGCCCCAGACGCGGGTGCGGATGAATTCCTTATCCTCCCACCCGTTATCGAAGATATGATACAGAATGCCCCAGACCAGCGCGACGTCTGTGCCTGGCCGGAAGCGCACATATTCGTCGGCATGCGCCGCAGTGCGAGTGTAACGGGGGTCGCAGACGATCAACGGGGCGGAATTCTCTTCCTTGGCCTTCAGCAGATGCAGAAGCGACACGGGGTGCGCCTCTGCCGGGTTGCCGCCGATAAGAAAGATTGCCTTGGAATTGTGGATGTCATTGAAGCTGTTCGTCATGGCGCCATAGCCCCATGTGTTGGCCACGCCGGCAACAGTAGTCGAGTGGCAGATGCGCGCTTGGTGATCGACGTTGTTGGTGCCCCAGTAGGCGGCGAATTTGCGGAACAGATAGGCCTGTTCATTGTTGTGCTTGGCGGACCCCAGCCAATAGACTGAATCCGGCCCGCTTTCTTCCTTGATAGACGTTATCTGGTCGCCGATCTCCTCGATGGCCTGATCCCAGCTGATGCGCTCCCAGACTCCGCCGACCTTCTTCATCGGATACTTCAGGCGGCGCTCGCCATGTGCCGTTTCGCGGACTGCGGCCCCTTTGGCGCAGTGGCCGCCCAGGTTGAACGGACTGTCATAGCCCGGCTCCTGGCCGAACCAGACGCCGTTCTCGACCTCGGCGATAACGGTACATCCGACCGCGCAGTGCGTGCAGACCGAGCGAATTTTCTCGGCCCCGGCAAGGGCCGGATATTCCGACATGTCGGCGCGGGCGACGGTGCCGCCAGTCGCGCCGATTGCGGCAAGACCGCCAATGGCCAGGCCCGATCCGCGCAGAAAAGCACGGCGGTCGACGCCAGATTTTGCAGCCCGGTTGATGACGCCGATGCCGCCGTTGCGACCGACTGGCGTGGACGTGGTTTTTCTACGAAGCATTCTGTCGTCCCCCTCAGAAGCGCGCGCTGGCGAAATAGGCGCGGGTATGTTCGGTATCGGCGAGGCCCTTTTGCGGCCCGGTCGCGACTTCGGCCTTCGCGGTGCCGGCTACGGTCGTGGCGGCAACGGCGGCGGGCGCGGCGACGGCCAGCTTCAGAAAGCCACGGCGGCCTTCATCCTGCGTCTTGACGTCGGTCTTGTCGGTCATGTCTCGTCCTCCAAAGACGCGGCCCTCAGGCGGCCGCCAGCCGGAACGCTTCGCGTTCGATTTCCATGAATTCACGCCCCACTTCGCCCACGCGGGCGTAGAGAGAGGCTTTTTTGGCTTTCGCCAGATCGGCGAAAAAGTGACCTGCCCATGGCGCAACATGCCTGGCCCAGAAATCGCGCTGACGCGACAAGGTCAGCGGATTGCCGAACCGCCCGACGATGATCGCGCCCAGCACTTCCATCAGTGAAGCGATCCCGTCTTCGGGTTCGAACACGCCGTCGGCACGGGCCAGACCCAGCGCGGCGAAATCGCGACGCAGCGCGCCCAGTGGCTTTTCATTGAGGAAACCGGTCAGGTAGAAACTGGCGTAAGGCAGCAATTCGCCGCGCCCCATGCCGATGAACAGATCGTTGTATTCATGGCGCACAGCAGACGGGTCGGCGGTACGGGCGGCTTTCGCCAACCTGTTGATCGCCTGCCCCAGAGGCGTATCGTCGCCTTGCAGGGCCGCCGTCTGGTCCAGTGTCATCCGATCCATCGGACGCGCCAATACCAACCCAAGATAATTATAGAGATCCGCGCGAAGGCGGTCCTCCTGGGACGGCTGCCCCGGTCGCGCGGAAGCGCTGGCGTTCATGCGTCACTTTCCTCCTCGAAGGTGAAGCGCATCCGTGGGGATGGCATCACCGGCAGGGTCGCGAACTCCTCCTCCGCGGCCTCACATTCCGAGGGTTTCACGGCAACCGGCTTTTCTGCAAGCAGTTTCTTTTCAATGGGCCGGGTCTTATTTTCCAGAGTCTTTTCGTCGGAAACCGACGTCACGACGCGCTTGACGTGAGCGGCCATACCTTTTCCGACCTCGTGGGATGTCTTTAAGGCGCCGCCATTCAAGCCGTTTCCGGTAAAGTCCCCGTCATAATCGTTCAGACCGTCGACGCAGGCCAATACGGGGTTCGACCGCCAGAGACTGCGCAGCGCACGATTGCGGATATGGGTCGGCACGACCTTGGCCAGAAAGGCGGCTACGTCGTCTCCGGATTTGATGGTGTCCGGGTCGGGCAGGTTCAGGTGCTTCAACAATTCCGCTTCGGTCATCCCGTCCTGGGTGGCGCGTTCGACCTTCAGGGTTTCGGATTCCCTGGCCTCAGTCGCGGCAGCGGTTTCGGCCTTTTGCGCGTCTGCGACCGCCTGCTTTCGACGGGACCAGAAATCGCTCATTTCCGCGCCCTCAGCGATTGCGGCGTACGCCAGACGTCGGCGGGTTGAATGATGCGCGCATCGCCGATGCCATCCTGCGCATCGCCCTGCCGATGCTTGTCGCGGCGGCGTTTGACGAACGGCTCGTCTTGGTGATGCAGGGCCACGAAAGCCTCGACCCATTCGATCATGCCCGCGGGCATCGCGACCTTCTCGACCCGATCCTCGGCGTCGATCTCGTGAAAGCTTGCCTCGAAGGGCGAGGCGGTGACCAGAACCGGATCGGGCCGCCCGCCTCCGCGCAGCCCGACCCACACCGATGGCACCTGCGACGTCAGGTTCTGCACCAGACTATCGGTATCCTTGCGATGAAGTTGCAACGTCAGGGTGGCGGCGTGATATTCGATTACGTCCCCATCCGTGCGCGTCATCCGCCAATCTGCGGCGGGCGCGCGCGGGACGATGCCTGCCAAGGTCCAGACATGCGCGATCCAGCGGGTCACACCGGGGCTGCGGCGCATCACGACGCCGACGGGCATTTCCACGATCTTGGGGGCCTGGGACATGGCACCTATGGTGACGCAGAAAGGTTGGTCATGAAAAGGGGAATCTTGATCTCTTTGCTGGCATCGCCTTGCAACCCTGCCCGCACCGTGGCCATCTGACCTGCGGGAACAGAGGGAGATTGGAATGGCCGGACACCTAGTCCTGTGCAGTTGTGCGGGGTCGCAAACGCTTGACGCCGATGGCCTGTCGACGGCGACCGGACGCACCTGCTCCCGTGTTCACGATGCCTTGTGCCTGGCCGCACCGGATGTTGTCGCCCGTGCCTTTGCCGACGTCGATACGATCATGGCCTGCGGGCAGGAGGCCGAGGCCCTGACTGCTCTGGCGCAGGAGGTCGGTGCCCCGGTCCCCCGATTCACCGATATTCGCGACCGGGCCGGTTGGGGCGGGGGCGATCCGATGCCCAAGCAGGCCGCATTGCTGGCCGAAGCCGCCCTGACCCCTCCCGAACCGCGAGTGCTGGATGTCGTGTCCGAAGGTCTGTGCCTGATTGTCGGCCCGGCCGACCTCGCCCTGGCGGCGGCGACGCGATTGCAGGACGCGCTTACTGTGACCGTACTGCTGCCCGAAGGATCGGACGCACCTCAGGATCGTCGCTTCGATGCCGTTTCGGGCCGCATCCGTCGCGCGTCAGGCGCACTTGGCGGGTTCGAAATAACGCTGGACGCCTTGAGGCAGATCGACCCATCCGGGACGGAGATCACATTTGGTGCCCCCCGCGATGGCGCAAAATCCCATTGCGATGTAATTCTGGATCTGACTGGCGGTACGCCGCTGTTTCCCGCACATCACAAGCGGGACGGTTATCTTCGCCCCGACCCGAAGAACTCGCTGGCCGTGGCAGACGCGGTGCTGGAAGCCAGCCAGATGGTCGGCACATTCGAGAAAGTCCTGCACGTCCGCACCGAGCCGTCGCTCTGCGCGCATTCGCGGGCGGGGATCACCGGATGCACGAATTGCCTCGACCTTTGCCCGACCGGAGCGATCCTGCCCGACGGCGACCACGTGACCATCGACCCGATGGCCTGCGCCGGCTGCGGGGCCTGTTCGTCGGTCTGTCCGTCGGGTGCGGTGAGTTATGACGCGCCGCCCGTCGACGACATCTTCCGCCGGATCGAGGTGCTGGCCCGGACGTTCCGCAAACATGGTGTGACGCCGACCCTGCTGGTGCATGACGACTACGGCCGCGAGATGATCGCCCTGTCCGCCCGGCACGGCGCGGGCCTGCCAGACCACGCCGTGCCGCTGCACCTGCCCGCCATCGCCGTCTTCGGTCACGCCGAGATGATGGCCGCGCTGGGGGCGGGGTTCGCGCGCGTCGACATCCTGCCTTCGCCTCAAACGGAACGCGCCCCGATCAACGGCCAGATCATGTTGGCCAACGCGCTGGCCGGGCGGAATGCCGTACGGCTGGCGGAGGTTGCCGATCCGGATGCGCTGGAACACGCGACAGGCGAAGCATTTTCACCGGTCGATTACGATACCATCCTGCCGCTGGGTACGCGCCGTCAGGTCACGCGCGTCGCGGCGGCGACGATGCACGATGACACGCCGGTCCTGCCCCTGCCCAAGGGCGCACCCTATGGTGCCGTGATCGTCGATACCGACGCCTGTACGCTCTGCCTGTCGTGCGTGTCCCTGTGCCCATCGGGCGCGTTGATGGACAATCCTGACCGGCCCGAATTGCGCTTTCAGGAAGACGCCTGCCTGCAATGCGGTCTCTGCGCCTCGCTGTGTCCCGAGACGGCGATCACCTTGCAGCCGCAGTTGAACCTGTCGCCCGACGCCCTGTCACCGCGAATTCTGAACCAGGAAGAACCCGCCGAATGTGTCGAATGCGGCAAGCCGTTCGGCGTCGCCTCCACCATCGAGCGGATCGCCGGAATGCTGGCAGACAAGCACCCTATGTTCGGCGCGGAAAAGGCCCGGATGATCCGGATGTGCGATACCTGTCGCGTAAACGCGATGGCGCATTCCACCAACAACCCGTTTCAGTCAAAGCCGCGCCCCAAGACGCGGACCAGCGACGATTATCTGAACTAGGAGATACCGATGTCCGACGATTTCAACATGTCCATGCGCAAGTTCCTCAAGCAGGTCGGCGTGACCTCGCAGCAGGAAATAGAAAAGGCCGCGCGCGCCTCCGGCCATTCCGGCCCGTTCAATGCAAAAGTTGTCCTCACGATCGACGGTCTGGAGCTTGAGCATGTCGTGACCGGCACGATCACCGGCACTCCGGAATGAGCGCACCATCGCGCGAGGATGTCCTCGCGGTTTTGAAAACCATTGATGCACCCGGTGGTGGCGACATCGTATCAGCCGGTCTTGTCCGCGCGCTGTCGGTCGATGGCGGCGAAGCCCGGTTCGTGATGGAAATCGCGCCCAGTCAGGCCACGGTCATGACCCCTGTGCGTGACGCTGCCGAAACGGTACTGTCAGCGATGCCCGGCATGGTCAAAGCTACTGTTCTGCTGACCGCACACAGCGACAAGGCCCCGCCCGACCTGAAGCCCGCTCGCGCCACCGCCGCACCTACGGGGCCACAGTCGGTGCCGGGTGTGGCCCGTATTATGGCCATCGCCAGCGGCAAGGGTGGTGTCGGAAAATCGACTCTGTCGGCAAATCTTGCCGTCGCACTGGCTGCCGAGGGCCGTCGCGTCGGTCTGCTGGATGCAGATGTCTATGGCCCGTCGCAGCCCCGCATGCTGGGTGTGTCCGGGCGGCCGCAATCGCCCGATGGCAAAACAATCCTGCCGCTGCGCAACCACGGCGTCACGATGATGTCGATGGGCCTGATGACGAACGAGGATCAGGCCGTCGTCTGGCGCGGCCCGATGCTGATGGGCGCATTGCAGCAGATGATGACTCAGGTCCAGTGGGGCACGCTGGATGTGCTGATCGTCGATTTGCCGCCCGGCACCGGCGACGTGCAGATGACGCTGGGACAAAAATATGCGGTCGATGGTGCGGTGATCGTCAGCACCCCGCAGGATGTCGCCCTGATCGACGCGCGCAAGGGAATCGACATGTTCAAGCAGATGGGCGTGCCGGTCGTCGGTATGGTCGAGAATATGTCGACGCATATCTGTTCGAACTGCGGACATGAGGAACATATCTTCGGCCACGGCGGTGTCGCGAAGGAGGCCGAGAAGCTAGGTATTCCCCTTCTGGCCGAAATTCCGCTGCATCTTTCAATCCGCGTGGCGGCGGACGGCGGCGCCCCCGTGGTGGCGTCGAAACCCGAAAGCCCACAGGCAGAAGCCTATCGTGTGCTGGCCCGCAAGTTGGTCGAAATGGGTCATGCCTGAGATCATCGGCGACCTTACCTTTCCGCCGATGTTGCGCGGTATCATGGCGCCCGATCCTCGGGCGGCGGCCATCGCACAGGCACGCGCCGGGTGTGACGGAGGGCTGATCTGCTGGCGCGGCGGTGACGCACTTGAGGTCGGTCTGGTGCTGGCTCCGGACGTGACACTGTCGCGGGCGATACAGATGTTGCCGCTGAGCGCGATGGCCTTGCGCGATGCGCTGGGCGCAATCGGTCCGCCCGAACTGCCGATCCACCTGACGTGGGACGGGCGAATTCTTCTGAATGGTGCCGAAGCCGGACGGTCGCGGATCATAGCCTCCTCCGGGCAAGAGGATGCCGTGCCGGATTGGATCGTCAATCACCTGATATTTCGGTTTCTGCCCGTCGACGACGGTATGGATGTCACCGCGCTCTGGTCGGAAGGGGGCGGGGATGTCACGCCGGAAGACCTGTTGGAATCCTGGTCCCGGCACCTGCTGCATCGTCTTTCGGAATGGGACGACGGGCCGGAATCGCTGCATGTCGACCTGACGGGCTGTTCCTGGGAGCGGGAATCGAAGGACGCGGCCTTCATAGGGCTGGACGAATCGTTCGGTCGCTTGCGTCGCGACGGGGACGCGACCACAATGGACCCCCTGACAGACCTGCTGGAAACGCCATGAACCTCGCCCGCGCGATCCATTTCGACGACAGCGATCGGAACGTCTATCATGTGCCGGCCCGCACCGGCGAATGGTGCATCGCCGGCGGGTTCGAATTTTCGAACTGGTCGGAGGGCGATCTGGCGGGCAAGGCACGGCAGGCCTTCGCAAACGGCTGGCTGGGTCTGGAAACTTTCGGACGCGTCACCTTTGTCGCCGTCACCCGCATTGAACCTGCGGAGCGCGAGGCGCTGATCGCCGACCTTGCCGACCATTTTGTCCAGATGCACGGCGCGCCTTCGCCTGAGGCGGCCTATCCCGTTGCGACTCAGGAAATCGACGCGATGATCGACCTGTGTGACGGTGTCGATGCGAACCGGGTCCTGACCGTCGCGCGACAGTTGGGCGAGGCAGGCGTGACCGAGACGTTCCGTATTCTCGACGCGCGTGAGGCCGAGATCGAGCAGGTCGCCGTTCATGGCGAGGAGTAGTGCCGATCAGCGTTCGGCGTTGAAGGTGAACAATTGCTCATCCGCCACGCGGTAGCCGTTGATCAGCACTTCGGCCCTCTCGGAGACCAGCCAGTCCTCCAGTCTGGCGGCGGGCCCAGCCTTGATGTGATCGTATCGGGCAGGGTTCACGGGCAAATAGGCGTATTGATTGAACATCGCCGGGTCGCCTTCGAACAGGATCGACATGCCGTCCTTGTTCCCGAACTTCAGCCAGCTTGCCCGGTCCGACAGGACATAAGCCCCCATACCGACCGCCGTATTCAGCGCGGCCCCCATACCCGCCCCGACCGGGCGGTACCAATCGCCTTCGGTCGGGATACCCGCCGCATTCCACAGGGCCAGCTCGGCCTTATGGGTGCCGCTGTCGTCGCCACGGCTGACGAATGGAGCTTGCGCGGTTGCGATCCGGGCCAATGCCTCAGGCGCGTCCCCGGCTTGTGCGATACCGGCAGGATCATCGTCGGGGCCTATAATGACGAAATCATTATACATGATCTCGCGACGGTGGGTGGCGTTTCCAGCGGTGATGAAAGCCTCCTCTGCAGCTTTGGAATGGACCAGAACCGCGTCGACGTCCCCCGCTTCGCCCAGGCGCAGGGCCTGTCCCGTGCCGACCACGATCAGTTCGATGTCTATGCCGGTGTCCGCCGCGATCTGGGGCAGCAGAATATCGGCCAGACCGGAATTTTCGAACGATGTCGTGACGGCCAGCCTCATCGTTTCCGCCGAAGCGGAGCCGGCGGAGAGGAACAGGGCAGACAGTAGAAGTGCACGGATCATTCGACGATATCTCCATTCAGGAAGGCTTTGGCCTCGGGTGTTGCGGGGGCTGCGAAGAAGGTCTCGGCAGGCCCTGTTTCGTGTATCCGGCCATGCAAGAGAAATATGACATCGGACGCAAGACGACGCGCCTGTCCCATATCATGGGTGGCCATCACCAGCCGAGTGCCTGCCGCCGCCGTCCCGGCCAGCAGCGCCTCGATCTGCCGCGTGGCTTGCCCGTCGAGCGCCGCACAGGGTTCGTCCGCGAACAGGATTTCGGGTTCGGTGATCAGGGCGCGGGCCAGGGCCAACCGTTGCATTTCACCTCCCGACAGCGACGGCGCGGGCTGAGCCAGCATCGCGCTCAGATCGAAACGATCGGCAATTGCGCGGGCCTGTGCTTCGGCCTGCGCTCGGGACGCACCCCGCAAACGCAGGGGAAACATCAGATTGGCCAGAACCGAACGCCGGAGAGCGATGGGTCGCTGGAACACGTAGGCCTGCCGTTCGCGCGCGATCGCGTCGGCAACCGACCAGCCGACGCGCCCGTCCGCAGTTCGTTGCAATCCGTGCATCATCCGAAGCAGCGACGTCTTGCCCGACCCGTTCGGCCCGATCACGACTGTCACGCCGATGCGTCCGAGCGTCAGGTCAACCGGCCCGATCAGTGTCTTGCCCTGCCGTCGCAGGGTTGCGCCGGTCAGGGTCAGGGGAAGCGCCGCTACCATGTGCCCTGCCGTTCGGTTCGCATCGCCCAGTGGCTGCCCCAGGACACGATCAGCGCCAGCGCGATCAGGATGATGCCCAACCCCAGCGCCAGGGCAAAGTCGCCGCGCCCGGTTTCAAGTGCAATGGCCGTCGTAAGAACGCGCGTCGCACCGTCGATATTGCCACCGACGATCATGATCGCGCCGACCTCGCCGATGGCGCGTCCGAACCCGGCGAGCGCGGCCGTCAGAAGGGCGCGGCGGGCGTCGATCAGCAAGGTGACGATGCGCTGACCCCGCGTTGCGTTCATCGAAATCAGCAGGTCGTGATAATCGGACCAGAGATCGCGCATTGCCTGATAGGCGATACTGGCGACCAGCGGCGTGATGATGATGATCTGCGCAATAATCATCGCCGTCGGTGTGAACAAAAGGCCCAGAACCCCCAACGGCCCGGACCGTGACAGAAACAGATAGACCACAAGGCCCACGACCACAGGCGGTAATCCGATCAGGGCGTTCATCGTGGCGATGACCGCCCGCCGCAGACGGAAGCGACGCACCGCCAGCCACCCTCCCAGGGGCAGCCCGACGAGACAGGAAATCGCCAGCGCCGTCAGCGTTACCCGCAGCGATCGAAGTGTGATTTCGATCAGTTCCGCATCCAGCGTCACGATCATGCGAAACGCTTCGGTCAGTCCGGCCAGCAGATCGCCCATGTGCCCCCTCGTCCCTCCGGGGCTACTTGGACCGGCGGGGGGCGGACGTTCAAGCCCCCTGGGGCGTGCTGTTCTAAAACCGTCCGGTCAGGACCGAGGCCCACATACCTGCCTGTCCCAGCCTGCCATCGCGGTGAATGCCGGTTCGTGCGAAGGCCAAAACCCGGGTCAAAATGGGAAGCGACCGGAGCGCGGTCACCTGATCGAGAAGTTGGGCGCAGTCGGGCCGAAGGTTGTCCCGGACCGCATGCAGGTTGGCAAGGTTCGCATCGGTCCAGTCGCGGTATTGTCCGTTGATCATGCCACGAAGGCGCGCGAGACACGCCGAAAAACCGCCGTTTGCACCGATCTGGTTGCCGCCGTGCTGCCGGTAGAGAATGCCCGGACGGTCATCGAAAATGACGGCACCGCCGCATCCGGTCACTATCTGATAAATCCACCAGTCGTGAACAGGATCGGCGCGCAACTTTGACGCGGCATGTCGCATTAGGTCGACGGCCGGACGGTTCAGTACCATCGTGTTGCCGCCGGCGATGTTGCGGGCCAGCGCATGACGAAATGACGGTTCGATACCGGGCGCGCGGGAGAGGCGACGCCGGACCATCGTCTCGGACGTCTCGACCGAGCGTCCGCCATAAAGCGCTGGGCCTTTCGGGATCTGCGCAAGCGCATCCACAGCAGCCCGGATCTTCCCGGGCAACCAGATGTCGTCCTGATCCGACAGGGCAACGACGTCGACGTGACCGGGCATCCGTTCGAGCAGGGAAGCGAAGTTCGCGCCATAACCCGTGCAGGGTCCATCAAGCATGTGAACGGCGAACGGCGCGGTTTCGGCAAACCGCAGCACGATGTCGCGCGTGTCATCGGTCGAGCCATCATCGCTGACCAGCAACAGATCGGGCAGACGCGTCTGGGTTGCCAATGATTCGAGTTGTTCCAGCAGAAACCGACGGCCGTTGAAGGTGGCCATCGCCACGGCGACCGTCAGGTTTTCGCCTTGCCTGGATGGCATTCGGATGGGCGACGCGATTGTCGCTTCGTCCATTAACCCTTTTGAAAGGACAGGTGGAGATAACTCGATCATGGCTCGAGATATGAACACAACCTATGAATGCAACGTTAAGCCGGGGGTTCCGAAACGTCGACAATTGACCGCACGCCCGCTGCACGTGGCCTTCGCGATCGAAGCGCTTCACGGCGTGTCCGGCGGTGCCGAACGGGTTCTGGCCGATGTATCCCGCATCATTCACGAACGCGGGTACCGGGTTACCGTCATCACACACGAGGGACGCAACGGACCCAGCTTTTATCCGTTGCGATTCGGGATCGAACGGGTCGATGCCCGCCCGCGCCATTCGCGCCGTCGGAAAGCGCCTGTCCTGGATCGCGCCCGGGGTATCGCCGCGCGCAGCAAGATCGCCTCCATACCGATCTGGCTGGTGCAGTTCGTGCCGATGGTCCTGCGGTTGCGCCGCATTCTGCGAGACACCAGGCCGGACGTGGTGATCGGGTTCATGCCGTCGATGTTTCCCTACATGTCGCTGGCTGCACTGGGATTACCGGTGAAATCCGTCGCGTCGGTTCACAATGTCCCGAAGCGGGAATTCGGGGCCGACCCCAAGCGCTGGAATCAGAACAGGATGGACAGGAAGATGCGGCGGCTCTCGCTGCGGTTCTCCGATGCGGTCACGGTGTTGCTGCCGTCCTTCGTGCGTCAGCTGCCGCTCCCGGAGGCCGCCGCGAAAACCCGCGTCATCCCGAACATGGTGAAACGCTATGAAGGGCCACTGGCGGACGTTCGCGAAAGCCCGGATGAGCCGAATGTCATTCTGGCCGTCGGACGGTTGGCGGATGCCAAGGACCATCAATCCCTGATTGAAGCCTGGGCGATGCTGGAAGATCGATTTTCGAATTGGGAAGTGCGGATTTTCGGCAACGGTCCGCTGAAGTCCAGCCTGTCGCGCCGCATCCGTTTGGCCGGAGTGAAGCGGCTGAAAATCCACAAGCCAACGCCCGAGATCATGTCTGAATATGCCGCCGCGCGCATTCTTGCCATGCCGTCCCGACACGAAGGCTTCGGGCTGGTAACCGCCGAGGCGCTGTCCGTCGGTCTGCCGGTTGTCGGATTCGCGACCTGCGAAGGCACGAATGAACTGGTGCAGCACGGATACAACGGACTGCTGGCCAACCCCCGGGGCGGACGGGCGCGCGGTTTCGCAGTGGAGCTTGAGAAAATGATGACTGACGCCGATTTACGCACTCGCCTTGCCGCCGCGGCCCCGAAGTCGGTCGAACGGTTCGCCCCCGAGGTCATAGCCGACCACTGGGAAGACCTGATCCGGTCGCTTGCACAGGTGGCGCATGACTGACCCGATGCACCCCGATCCCTGTGGCCAGATCGACATTACTGTCTGCATTCCGGTCTATAATTCCGCAGGAGAGATCGCACGCAGCGTTCAGTCCATCATCACCCAGACGACAACCGCGCAGGTCGAAATCCTGCTTTGCGACGACGGTTCGACGGACGAAACACGGGCGATCATCGCCGGTTTGCAACGGCAGCATCCCAATATCCGCCTGCTGGTCAATGACCGCAACAGGGGCCGACCGTTCAGCCGCAACCGTCTCGTCGCCGAGGCAAGGGGCCGCTATCTGACCTGGCTGGATGCCGACGATGAGAAATACCCCGAAATGATGGACCGGCAGTTTCAGATGCTGGAGCGTCTGGTTGCGGAGAACGGTCCCGAAGCGGTCGACGGAGTGTTGGTCTTCACCAATTTTCACTGGCTGTGGCCCGGCGAGGACGCACCCAAGCTGATGACGCCTCCGGAAGGCGAGCATCACATGGAGGAGCTGCTGAACGCGCGCTTCGGCGGCTATCTGTGGCTGATGATGGGTACGACCGACACGTTCCGCACTGTTGGTCCTTTCGACACGGCCTTGCCGCGCCTGCAGGACCTCGATTTCTTCGTTCGGTTCGTCCAGAAGTGCGGCCGCTTTCGTCGGATCGAATCCGATGCGCCGCAATGCATATATTACAAAGACGATCGTGCGCGGGGCGCAATGCAGGTCTGGCAATCGTGGTGCCATATCTGGCGTAAGCACCGTCAGATCTTCAATGCCTATGGCCCCGAAAATGCGCTGCGATGGCGTCGGCACCACTACCGTGTCGCCCGCCGTTTTGCCAAAGCGAACCGCGACTGGCTAACCTATTGGTTCATCGCAGCGCAGGAGGTTTTCTTCATCGCCCGCGCCAGGGCAAGGACGGGTTTCGGTGTCTAAAACACTTTACCTTCATATCGGAACGCACAAGACGGCGACGACGACGCTTCAGCATTTCCTGGCCAAGAATCGCAAGGCACTGCGCGCGGTAGGGCTGTTCTATCCTCAGCAGAACATCGTCGGCGCGCCCAGACACTATGCGCATCACCGTATCGCCCATGCGATCGCCGGGCGGGACGACAAATTGGATTTCGACTGTGCCACCGCATTCTTTGCCAAGGCGATGGAATTGGCAGGCGAAGATGACCGCATTCTTATCAGCGCCGAACCGTTCTTTCGTCACATGATCAAGCGAAAGAACGATCCGGCGACAGACCCCGAACCGGCTCTTTACCGCTATGCCAAAAAGGTCCGTGCGGCCTGCGGCGACGCGGACGTGCGGATCGTCGTGATGCTGCGCAGGCAGGACCTGTTCATCGAATCGATGTATGGCGAACATGTCCTGTCCACCGGCTATCAGCATGAGATCGCTTCGTTTATCGAGGAACGCCACTGGATGCTGGACTATCGCCAGCGCCTTGCGGTCTGGGCCGATGTTTTCGGTGCCGACAATATCATGGTCCGCACCTTCGAGCGTGAATCGATGGACACCCCTGTGGAGCAATATTTCCTGAATTGGCTCGGCGTCGATTGGTGCGACGGATTCGATGCGGCCGGCGATCAGAATGTCGCGCTCAACCGCACCTTCGTGGAGTTCAAGCGCCAGATGAACTTCCCCAACCAGCCCAGTGGTCACAACACCAGGCTTCGCGAATGGCTGACGATGGCGGCTGCGCTCCCCTTTGCTGCGGATCTGCCGAAACGGGGGAAATATTACCTTAACCCCAAGGATCGCTATACTCTGATGGAGGCGCAGGAGGACGGTAACCGAGAAGTTGCGCGCACATATTTCGACCGCGAAGATCTGTTCCTGCGACGGGTGGAACAGGATGCGAAACATTACCCCGGCACAGATATCGTAACGGATCGGGAGATCCAGAAAATCACCAGGCATCTGCTGCGAATGATCGCGCAGCCCGGCGTCGGCTGACATGACACTGTGGCCCGAGGTTTCGGTCGTCATCCCGATGCGAAACCGGGTCGCGTCGACCGCCGCTGCCGTTCGGTCGGCCTTGGCGCAGGAGGGCGTTTCGGTCGAGGTCATCGTGGTCGACGACGCATCCGATGGGGAAGATGCGGACAGGATTAACCGTATATTCGGCGACGCGATTACTCTTATACGTTGCGATATACGCCGCGGCGCACCGACCGCCCGAAATCTCGGTGTCGCCTCGGCACGCGCGGCCATGGTCGCATTTCTCGACTCCGACGATGTATTCCTGCCGGACAAATTGCGGCTGCAGCGCACAGCGATGCAAGCCGGTGCACGGGGCTTTTCGGTAACCGGATTTCGCACGAAAGCCGGTCGTCGGTTCGTGTTGCCACGGCAAGCCACGCGGGGGATTGCGGCGCGCAACACCTTCGGCGGAACCAGCGGCCTCATGGTGCGGACCGACATGATCCGCGCGGAACCTTTTGCCCCCGATATGCCGGCGGTTCAGGATTGGGAGTTGTATCTACGCCTTCTGCGTCTGGGCCCGCCTGCAGTTCTGAGACAGCCGCTTTATGTCTGTGACACCAGCGGGGTTGACCGAATCACAGCGAATGCGCGGCGCCGTGCATTGGGACACCGGATGCTGCAGCTGCGCCATTTTCACGACAGAACCGATGCGGGGCGTCTTGCCCTGAAAGTGCAAGCGCTGAACCGCGTACTTTTGGCCGATGCGGCGCGCGGAAGCCTTGGGGCCGTGACCCGTACGCGGATGCGCCTGTGCCGGAGCCTTCTGAGCCGGATAGCCTAAGCCCGGTCCTATGCACAGGGCGCACCAAAGCACTCTGTCCAAGGCTCCTGTCGGCAGGTCCAACCTGGGCGGCCGTCCCCGCGGCCCGACCCGGATCGACAATCCTGTCCGAAACGGCCCCAAGTCGTCGCAGACAACAGGGGTGCCGCAGCGCATATGCCAGCCTGTGGTGACCGCGGCATGAAGCGTCCGGCAGATCGCAATAACCCATCGCCCGCGAAACACGGTCGGAAGATGTTTGGAAAGCCGGACCGGGCAGGCGGATCGTCTCAGGTTCAAAAACCGCCGCGTCGCACCCCCCGCAGCTGTGGCATCCGCATCCGTCCGATATGGCCCAAGGTTACTGGGCCACGGCCTAGCGCCAGCCACCCTCCGCGCGGATCGCGCTGGACGAGGTGGCGTTCATCGGCACATTCAGGAAGGTCCACGCCGGGGGCGTTTGCCGCCCTAGCCCTTGCGCCGCCTCGGTCGGAATTCGCGCGTTTCGATAGATCGTCGCGGTCGGAGAGCTGAGCGCCGCCGCGCGATCACCGGGCCGGGCCAATACAGCAACGGGTACGGCAGCAAGAATGCTGCGCCAATGGTCCCAATGGTGGAACTGCGCCAGATTGTCCGCCCCCATCAACCAGACGAACCGCACGCCCGGGTATCGCGCCTGCAACGCTGCGATCGTGTGTGCCGTATAGCGGGTGCCCAGCCGCACCTCGAGATCGGTGACGACGACGCGTGGGTTGTCGATAACGCTACGTGCCTGCGCCATACGACGATCCAGCGATGCCGGGCCCTGCGCTTTGAGCGGATTGCCCGGACTGACCAGCCACCATACCCGGTCAAGACCCAGACGCTTGATCGCCTCGCGGGTAATGTGACCATGACCGGCATGGGCCGGGTCGAAAGACCCGCCCAAGAGACCGATTATCTGCCCCGGTCGGGCAAAGGGAAAGCCGCTGCGCATCGCGTCATCAACACCTTACCGCACCCATCGCGCAAGGGCGCGATTGTCGGCCTCTTCAGCGCGCGAGGTCATGAACAAAGTGCATCCGAGGTTCATATCCCGTCCATCACCTCCCGCCGCCATGCCCATAACCGAGCGTCGCGCATCTTGCGAAACGCCGACCGAACTGGCCTGTGCGCGCGTTGCTGTCTGGGGAACACGCTCGCTGAAGGCCGGAAATCTGGCGGCAGCGGCCAATCATCCGCTTCGATCCCGGCGTCGGTACTGCGGCACGCGACGGCCTGGCGCCCGTCAATGGCGGCTGCGGCCGCAGGTTACGCCGGGCGCATTGCCCCCGCGCGGGTGGCGATATACATGGCGGCCATACCCCGAAACCGGAGGAATTCGAGCATGGCGAGCTATCAATACGTCTATCACATGGACGGCGTGTCCAAGGCCTATCCCGGCGGCAAGAAGGTGTTCGAAAACGTGCGCCTGTCGTTCTTGCCCGGCGTCAAGATCGGCGTCGTCGGCGTTAACGGCACCGGCAAGTCGACTCTGATGCGGATCATGGCCGGACAGGATAAGGACTTCCAGGGCGAGGCATGGGCCGCCGAAGGAGCGAAAGTCGGTTACCTGCCGCAGGAGCCGAACCTCGACGACAGTCTGACGGTGCGTGAGAACGTCATGCTGGGCGTGTCCGAGAAGCAGGCCATCCTCGACCGTTACAATGAACTTGCCATGAATTATTCGGATGAGACCGCCGAGGAGATGGCCAGTCTGCAGGACGTCATCGACAGTCAGAACCTCTGGGATCTGGACAGTCGTGTCGACATCGCTCTGGAGGCACTGCGCTGCCCCCCAGATGATGCGAGTCCGGCAAACCTGTCGGGTGGCGAACGCCGTCGTGTTGCGCTGTGCAAGCTGCTGCTGGAAGCGCCGGACATGCTATTGCTGGACGAGCCAACGAACCACCTGGACGCCGAGACGATCGCCTGGTTGCAGCGGCACCTGATCGACTACAAGGGTACGATCCTGATCGTGACACACGACCGTTATTTCCTCGATGACATCACGACCTGGATTCTGGAACTGGAGCGGGGTCGCAGCATTCCCTACGAAGGCAATTATTCATCCTGGGTCGAGCAGAAGGCCAAGCGCCTGTCCCAGGAAGCCAAAGAGGACAAGTCCCGTACCAAGACGCTGGAGCGGGAATTGGAATGGATGCGCGCCGGGGCCAAGGCGCGCCAGTCGAAGTCCAAAGCCCGGATCGCAGCCTATCACGAAATGGCGGACCGCTCCGAGAAGGAGTTGGTCGGCAAGGCCCAGATCATCATTCCGAATGGCCCGCGCCTGGGAAGCAAGGTAATCGAGGTCGATAATCTGACCAAGGCCTATGGCGACAAGCTGTTGTTTGAAAACCTTTCGTTTTCACTTCCTCCGGGCGGCATCGTCGGAGTCATCGGGCCGAACGGCGCGGGTAAATCGACCTTGTTTCGCATGCTGACGGGGCAGGAGCAGCCCGACACCGGAACGGTCGAATTTGGCGATACGGTCAAGCTGTCCTACGTTGATCAATCTCGCGATGATCTGAATCCGGACGAAAATGTCTGGCAGGCGATTTCCGGCGGGGCCGAACTGATCAAGCTGGGCGACGCCGAGATCGCCTCCCGCGCCTATTGCGGGGCATTCAACTTCAAGGGCGCAGACCAGCAGAAGAAGGTCGGCATCCTGTCAGGCGGTGAGCGCAATCGCGTCCATATGGCACGGCTCTTGAAAGACGGCGGAAATGTTCTGCTGCTGGACGAACCGACCAACGATCTGGACGTGGAGACGCTGCGCGCGCTGGAAGACGCCATTGCGGAATTCGCGGGCTGTGCCGTGGTCATCAGCCACGACCGTTTCTTCCTCGACCGGCTGTGCACGCACATCCTCGCGTTCGAAGGCGATGCGCATGTCGAGTGGTTCGAGGGTAACTTCGAGGCCTACGAAGAAGACAAGGCCCGACGTCTGGGACCGGAATCGCTGAATCCGACGCGGGTCAAATACAAAAAGTTCTCACGTTGATTCAACGGCGCATGTCAGTGTGTCCGATACCCCCTGGGGCGCGCGCTCGTTCGCTGGACAGTTGCGCGCCTTACCGTCCCCCTGTTCAAGCTGACGCAAGGCGCGATGCACAGCCCGGACCTGTCCGCCCGGCAATGCGCGCAGATCGCTGGCCTGTTCCAGCGATGGCTTGCCCATCAGGCTCATGGCAATCACCGCCGGATGTTCGCGTGCCATGGTGGCCGTATCGAACGTCTCTGCAATCAGTCTGTGTACGGAGTCGGGGGCAAGCATGGTGGATTGCAACGGCGTATCGGCCCGACGATCAGGCCGATACGGCTCGGGAGCCGTCAACGTCAGGCGCGGCCCGGCGGTTGGTCGCCGCGCCGGTTCTGACGCGTCCGCTGTCGGCGCCACCGGGTCAAGACGCAGGCGGGGCGCTGGCTTGGTAAAGACGCGTGTTGTCTTGTGCGCAACAGGTGAGGGCGCCGAGGTCTGTGCCATTCCAGCGCGTCCTTCGACGGTTTCGACCAGATCGCGCGCCCAGTCACGCAGGCGCTCGGGTGCGATAGACGTCGCATTGGTTCCCCCGGTGCCAAGCATAGCGATCAGTGCGTGTGCCTTTTCGGCGTTGCTGGCGGGCGACGCGGCGGCAGCTTGGGTCAGGGGCACGGCGGGTTTACCGGCAATATTTGGCATAAGAAGTCCTTGTCAGAGATAGCTTCGCACCAGCGCGCCGGACACCAATGTCCAGCCATCCACCACAACGAAGAATGCGAGTTTGAAGGGCAGTGAAACGATTGCCGGTGGCACCATCATCATGCCCATCGACATCAGGATCGCGGCGGCGACCATATCGATGATCAGAAAAGGCATGAAGACCAGGAACCCGATCTGAAACGCCCGACTGATTTCCGACAAAAGGAAAGATGGCACCAGAACGGAAAGTGCACCGGGTTCCGTTCCGGGGCGGAGATCCTGCAAATGCGCCAGCGTATTGGCGTCGACGCGGTTTGCCATAAAGACGCGAAACGGCTCGACTGCGGCGGGGATCGCCTCACTCGCGTCCATTTCGCCGCGCGTCAACGGGCCGATCCCGACGTCCCAGGCGGCCATCGCAACAGGCTCCATCACGAAATAGGTCAGGAACATCGCCAGACTGACAATCAGCATGTTAGGCGGCGACGCCTGCAACCCGATGGCCTGTCGCATGATCGAAAGAACCGTTACGATGAACGGAAAACAGGTCACGGTAATCGCAATGCCTGGGGCGAGGCTCAGAACTGTCAGCAGCGCGATCAGCTGGACCGTTCGCAGGGTCAGCGTGCCTTCGCCAAGTTCTATCCCCAGTTCCTGCGCGTTGGCCGTTCCGGACAGGGTCAGCATTGCGGTGAGAACGAGGCCAAACAGAAATCTCACGCAATGCCATCCGTTTCGGCTACTTCGGTCAGACGAACGGCAAGGCGACCGGACGGCTCGCCGTCCATCTCCTGGAGTTCGCCGCGGGCGATCAGGCGGTCGCCCGCATACAGTTCGACCGGGTCCGTCAGCCCGCGGTCCAGTGTCAGGATGGCGTCACGCTTCAGCGTCAGAAGTTCCGCCACCGTCGGATGTGCCCGTCCGACCGAGATTGTGATCTCGACAGGAACGCGGGACATGGCGGATTTCGTGTCTTGGGTCGGATCAGCCATTCTGGGCCTCCTTAACGCCGGCGGCATCCTGCCCCCGGTCCATCGTTGCAAGAAAGGTTTCGAGCGCATCGTCCAGCGCGGTCAGCACGCCCTCCAGGTCGATCTGACGCTCCTGACCCGTCCACCGGATCAACGCCTGGGACATCGACAAGACAGGCTCTGACGTGACGGTGACGCGTTCTGCCGCGATGCCGCCCCGCTCCAGCAGGCGCGCAACCGGAGCCGCGTCTTCGGGCGCGACCACGAGCGTAAGACATTCCGTCCCGGCATCGAGAACGGCCTCCATCTCCTCCAGCAGGATCGGCAGAAAGGCCCGTTCGACCGTGCTGGGCAGAAGTTTGTCGAACACGTCGCGGAGAGCAGGCTCCAGTGTCATCAGCGCAGTCGTCATAGCCGCGCGCTGATCCCGCTCCAACCCGGTCAGACGTTCGGCCAATTGCGCAGCGACGCGGGATTGCTCCGCTTCGACCTGAGCCATGGCGTCATCCCATCCCGCGTTGTAGCCATCGTCGAACCGGTCGTTGGCATGGTCGACGGAGGCCATCCCAGGCGCCTGTCCGCGGGCGCCGAAATCTTCTAGCCTCAGGGCCATCACCGGACCTCACCGGGCGTGTCGTCCATCCATCCGCGCAGGACTTCGATGGTTTCCTCCCGGCGATCCGTGATCAGACGCCGCAGGCGATCGACCGGATCGTCACTCGACGTGACATCCTCCTTATCCCTTTCGGACAGGGTTGGCAGCGCAGACAGGTCTGAAAGATCGGGCAAGTCGCCCATGTCCGGCAGGTCGCCGAGATCGGACAGGGTTGTGGGCTTGACCGCACCGGGTGCGGAAAGCTCCAACGGGGCGGCTGCCGAATTGGCTGACGGGGGACCGAGGGCCGTCGAAGCAGCTGCACTCCGATTGGTCAATTGCGGCGTCATCACCCTGTTCAGAACGGGGCGCACGACAAAGGCCATAACTCCAATCGCAACAAGAGCCAGCAGACCCGCTGTCACCATCTGCGTCACCTGTCCGCCGCTGAGCCATGGCAGGGACAGACCCGGAGCCACATTGCCCAGCTCATCAAGCTGCTCGAACTGCATGGTACGAACGGTGACCACATCGCCACGATCGGCTCGGAAACCGACTGCCGATTCGACCAGCTCGCGAATGACCGACAGTTCCTCCCCGGTGCGCGGCGTCCACGCAATCGTTCCATCGGCGGCCGGTTCGCGCAGCCCGTCTACCATGACGGCCACGGTCAGACGGTCGATTGCACCGGGTGCCCGTTCGATCTGTCGCTGGGTGGCCGAAAAGTCGTAGTTGACCCGTTCCCGCGTCTCGGCGTTGCTGCTTTCGCTGCCGCCCCCGTCGGCGGCGTCGCCCTCGGGCAGGTTGCTGGCCACTGTGACGCCCGCGCCCGCTCCGCCCCGGTCGGAGGCGGTTCGCTCCTCCGTGTCGGTGCTGACGACCACGCGGCTGTCAGGATCCAGCACGCGTTCAGTGATCGTCTCACGATCCTTGCGTGTCTCGACCGCGACTTCGACAACGAATCGCCCGTCGCCGACCCGTGCAGTCAAAAGATTTTCGACCGCAGCACGCATCTCCGCAATTCGCGAATCGCGCTCCTCGGCTTCGGTGTCGACAGCCCCGCCGCCGACCACGCGACGGCTGGCGGCATCGATCACTGTCACGTCCTCGGGCACCAGGTTACGGACGGCACCGGCCACCAGCGACTGGACCGCACGGGCCAGCGACGATCCGACCGCGCCCGATGTCATCTGCACAGTGACCGAGGCGGTGGCCGTACGGTCGCGTGAAAATGGAGACGAATCGGCCGTGGCCAGATGGACCCGTGCCAGCTTGACCCCCGGCGATGCCAGAATCGTTCGCGTCAGCTCGCCTTCGCGGGCGCGCCAATAGGCGGCGTCGAACATCTGCGAAGTGGTTCCGAACCCGCTGAGCCCGTCGAGCAATTCATAGCCGGTGCCATCCATGCGCGGCAGGCCTTCGCCCGCCAGTTGCATCCGTAACTCATCGCGCTCAGCACCGTCGACATAGATTGAATCGCCCTTGATTTCATAGGCGACGCCTCTCGTATCCAGGGTTGCGATCACTTCCGCCGCGGCAGAGGGATCGAGCCGTGCGAAAAGCAGTTCCATCCGGGGAGCGGTGGCCAAACGGGTCAGGAAAAACACCGACAGGAATGCCAGCAGGGTCGCGACGGCAAGCACGCCAAGCCGACGCTTGTCCTGCCCCTGCCAGAAGGTTGTCAGATTCTCCACGTGCGATCCTCCGGGATGCGATGCACCCGTTCTGGGCGTCGATGCACAGGATTCCGCAATTCCATTAACATTCGGTTAGTCACCGGTCGGGTAGGACAAATGCGGAACTCACGAGGATGCTGGTATGCGCGACACCGACGATTCTGCCGACAAGGCGACCGGCAAGCCACGCCGTGGCATGGGAAAAATGGGGTGGATCGCGACCCTGATTCTTGTGCTCGCACTGGGTGGCGGCGGATTCTACGCGACTTTTTCCGGAATGGTCGGCGGCGGGCAGGACATGGCAAAGCCGATACCTGAACAGGGCGACGCCGGCGGCTACGACACCGCGACATCGGATGCGCCCAGTTATCTTGAACTCGACCCGCTGATGGTGTCGGTCGGCGGTGCGGGTTCTGTCCGCCAACTCCGGTTCCGCGCCTATCTTCAACTGGATGACCGACGAACCGATGTGGCGTCTCTTCAGCCCCGCATCCTGGATATTTTCGCGACCTACCTGCGCGCGATTTCCATCGCCCGGCTAGAGGACCCTACGGCACTTCTGCACCTGCGCGCGCAACTGCTGCGGCGGGTTCAACTGCTGACCGGACCGAATGCCGTCAGCGATCTACTCATCATCGATTTCGTGATCACCTGAGATGCAGATACTTACCTTTATCTCCGACGTGCTCCTGGTGGCCGCAACCCTTGGTATGGCGCTTTGGTGCCGCATTCTGTGCCAGCGGCTGAAGGCGTTCAACGACATTGACACGGGTCTGGGCGGAACGATCGCGGCGCTGTCGCTTCAGGTCGACGACCTGAAGGCCTCGATCGCATCGGCTTCGGCAGCGGCATCGGCGCAGGGCAATGACAGGGCCAGAATTCTGTCTGCAGCGACGGATAAGGCTGACGACCGGATCGGACGGATGGAAATGCTTCTCGCCAGCCTGGAAGACCTCGAGGAGGAGGCATCGGATCGCCTGCTTCGGGATCCGGTTCCGCCTGTCGACATCGAGCCCATGCCAAGCTTCCGGGCCGCGAGAACGATAGATTTCGGAAGGGGGGGCCGATGAAAGCGTTCTTCATTCGCAACGTGAAGCGCCTCTCGATCACGACGCTGATCGTCATTTTGCTGATCTCGGCGCTCAGTCGAATTGTGTCGGCGGGCCTGGCCGGTCTGCCCGACGAAGCCCTTGATCCGACCGACGCACCCTATGACCGCAACGCATTGCTCTGCCCGCCATCGGATGAGGTATCGATGCTGATTACCCAGATCGGTCAACGGGGCGAAGATCTTACCAACCGCGAGATGACGGTCGCGCTGCGGGAACAGGATATCGCCGTCGCCCGGCAGGAAATCGAAGGCGCGCTCGCCCGCCTGACAGAAGCCGAAGAGAGGCTCGCCGCGCGGATGCAGCAATCCAGCACGGCGGCGGATACTGATGTGGACCAGCTGGTCCGCGTCTACGAAGGTATGAAGCCAAAAGAAGCCGCCGTCCTGTTCGAGGCTATGGAGCCCGCATTTGCCGCAGGCTTTCTGACCCGGATGAGCGCCGATGCGGCCTCTGCCCTGTTTTCGAACCTGTCACCGGAAAAGGCATATGCGCTGAGCGTAATCATGGCCGGGCGCAATGCCAACGCGGCAAAGGAGTAGTCCTATGGTCGGTGTCGCAGGTATCGTCTTCATCTTCGTCATGGTTTTTGGCGGCTATCTGATGGCGGGGGGCAAGATGGCCATCATCCTCAAGACCTTGCCATATGAAATCACCATGATCGGCGGGGCCGCCATCGGCGCTTTTCTGGTGGGCAACAGCATTCCCGAGATCAAGCATACGCTCAAAGACATCGGGAAAGTGTTCAAGGGACCCAAATGGAAACCCGGCGACTACCGCGATCTGCTGTGTCTGCTGTACGAACTGGTTCGTCTGGGGCGACAGAATGCCGTTGCCCTCGAAGAGCATATCGAGAACCCCGCTGAATCGTCAGTCTTTCAGGAGTATCCCCGAATTATCGCAGACGCCGAAGCGATCGCGATGATCTGTGACACCTTGCGCGCCATTTCGATGAACTATGATGATCCGCATCAGGTCGAAGATGTGTTGGGTCGCCGGATGGAGGAAAACCTCCACCATTCGATGCACTCCAGCCATGCCTTGCAGTCGATGGCAGACAGCCTTCCTGCCCTCGGCATCGTGGCAGCCGTGCTGGGCGTGATCAAGACAATGGGATCCATCGACCAACCTCCGGAAGTTCTGGGAAAACTGATCGGCGGTGCCCTCGTCGGCACATTTCTCGGCGTGTTCCTCGCATATGGCATCGTCGGACCTTTCGCCATCCGCCTGAAGGCGATCTGCGAGCAGGACGCTCATTTCTATTCCCTGATTCAGGATGTCCTGGTCGCCAACCTGCATAACCACGCGACCAACATCTGCATCGAGGTCGGGCGCCAGTCGACACCGACCCACATGCGGCCCAGCTATTCCGAACTCGAAGAAGCCATAAAGGCGAGGAGGGCCGCATGATACGTATGATTGTCGTCATGGTCCTGATCGGATTTGGCGGAGCATATCCTCTGTCCGCCGAAACCGCCTCGGTTCAATCCGGTGAACACGCAACCTTCAGCAGGCTGGTTTTTCCGGACAAACCCGGTCGGACATGGCGTCAGGAAAGACCGACGCCATCGCGCGTGGAAATCATCTTTTCGGAAGGCGCGCCCGATCTCGACCTGACTCGGGTCTTCGATTTCATCCCCCGCGACCGACTGCGGGAAGCTGTATTCACGACAGGAAAGCTGATCCTGACTCTTGGCTGCGAGTGTCCGGTCGACATCAGCCAGATCGCTTCGGGGCATATCGTCGTCGACGTCGGAGACGGACCGCCATTGCCTGCCGGAGATCCCCGCCTGGAAGCGAATCGCGCAGTCTTACCCGCTAAGCCCCGTCAGCGACTTTTGCCGCTGGTCCTGCCGCCCCGCAACTTGACGGGCCCGACATTCTCGGAGCCCATGGGTCCGACCGTTGCCGACGCGCAGATTGCGGTCGCCGACACATCCGGTCCGCCACAAATACGATTTCATCCCCTCGGAAACGTTCCCCTGACGCTGATCGACCCGAAATCGAAGGGCGACACCCAGAGCGCCCAGGCCTGCCCGATCGAAGCACTTGCAGCTGAAACTCTTCATCAGGACCCGGCCGAGGCACTGCAATCGCTTGGTGCACAGATCGGGCTGTTGCTCGACGGCGGTGACGTACTTGACCGGTCCGCGGTCATCCGGCTGTCGCATATTTACCTTGCCATCGGGTGGGGGGCTGAAGCGCTGCAGATCGCATCAACCAATTCAAGCGATCAAACGGCCCTTTCCACTATTGCCGCAGCGCTGGACGGTATTCCGAACCCCGGTGGCCCGGTCCCCGACCCAGGGTGCGGCCCTGCAACTGCCGTGATCGCGCTTTTGTCACTTGAGGGGCCTTCGGACTGGGATCGGACAGATTTGCCCGCCGTGACGGGTTTTCTCGATGGCATGCCGACGGATCGCTGGCGCGACTTGCGAGACAGGCTCGAGGCCGCGCTCGGAGAGGTGAACTCATCGCAGGTTTTGGTAGGTCTGGGGCCCGCACAGGACGATACGGTCGACGCATCCACGCCGAGTGTGCGGGCTGCCGGTACAGACATTGCTGCCATCGAGGCCACGATCGAAATTCTCGCACGCGCCCTGACGAAAGGCATTGCTGCACCTGATCTGCAGATCGGTAACGCGTTGGCGCTCCGCCCATCGATCCCTGACGGGCCGTTGCGTGATCAACTGGATGTTTTGCTGGCGGAGACGTTGGTGGTTGCGCGCAGACCCGGCGAAGCCGTCGCGATGGTTGCGAATGGGGATGCATCCGCCCCCGACATTCTCGACCTCGCGTTGCGACATCTCTCACCCTCCCAAGCTGCCGAATTTGTCGTACGGCTGCGACCGCACCTGACTGCATTTCCTATCGCGCGGCAGAAGGCCCAGGCCATGTTTGCGAATCTCGACCTGCCCGAGATCGCCCGACGGTTCGCGGACGACGATCCACCCACACAGGACTTTGTTCCGACCGAGGCCATCCTCCCGCTAGCGGATGTCGACCCATGGCTCTCGCGGAATATGGCGATGCTCGCCGCCGTGCCAGTCGAAATATGGACCGATCGGAACCGGTTGGCGCAGGCAATCGTATCCCGCAACGCAAGCGACTTGCCGCCAGCCGACCTTGCTGCCGCCGAGGCGGTTCTGTCGGAAAGCCGCATTCTCTCGGACCTCGTCTCCCGGCTTGTCCGGTCGCCGTAACCCCGCGTTAACCAGACGCGCGTAAGAGCGGGAAATCGCCGTTCGCCCGACAGGATGACTGCATGAGATCAATGTTCCAACCAACGGCTATGATGGCCCTCGCTCTGATGGCCGTCATCCTGATGATGATTTTACCCATGCCGTCCTGGGTTCTCGATATCGGTCTGTCCGCCAGCTTCGCGATCGCGATCCTGATCTTCACGACGACGCTGTTTATCGAGCGTCCGCTGGATTTTTCCGCCTTTCCGACGATCCTGCTGGCTTCCCTAATGTTGCGTTTGTCGCTCAACGTCTCTTCCACGAAGCTGATCATCGGGCAGGGGCATACCGGCACCGACGCCGCAGGATCCGTGATCGAGGGATTCGCATCTTTCGTAATGAGTGGCAGTGTCGCGTTGGGACTTGTGGTGTTCGGCGTACTGCTGATCGTAAACTTCATGGTCATCACCAAAGGCGCGACCCGGATGGCCGAAGTGGGCGCGCGGTTCGCGCTGGACGGCATGCCGGGCAAGCAACTTGCCATCGACAGCGATATGTCCGCAGGGGCCATCGATCATGAGGAAGCCAAGCGACGCCGCGAGGTTGAATTGGCCGAGACGACATTCTTCGGATCTCTTGATGGCGCATCGAAATTCGTCAAGGGCGATGCCGTCGCGGGCCTCCTGATCACGTTGCTCAACCTTGTCGTGGGGTTGAGCGCCGGAATGATCGCACATGGCATGCCGATCGGTCAGGCTGTTGAAACGTATGCGATTCTTACGGTGGGTGACGGACTGGTGTCGCAGATCCCAGCCGTCATTATTTCGATTGCATCCGGACTTTTGCTGGCGCGTGGCGGCGGTAAAGGGGCCGTCGACAAGGACATCGCCGCACAGATCGGCCGTCATCCCGCCGCGCTTGGGACTGTAGCGCTGATCATGATGGTTTTCGCCTTGGTTCCCGGCTTGCCCTTTCTGCCTTTCACCATAGGCGCCGTTATTCTGGGGGGTACTGCGGCAATTCGGTTTCGTACCTTGGCCAAACCCGAGGCGCCGCCACCGGAAGACATCGCTCCGATCTTGAACGAACGGCAGATCGGGGACGTTCTGGCGCTGGATGAGATCCGCGTCGAATTCGCGCTCGATCTTGTTGACCTGGCGCTTGACCCCTCGAACGGACTGGAATCGCGGATCACAGGGCTGCGAAACCATATCGCCGAGAAGTTCGGCATCATCCTGCCGGAAATCCGCCTGACCGACGATCAAGGTCTGCCGGCAGGCACCTATGTCATTCTGATTCAAGGCGTTGAAGCGGCCAGTGACCGGCTGGAGCGCGATCACGTTCTGATGCTGACTGGTGCAGGCACACCGGAACGGGTTCCGGGCCGAGCCGTGAAAGAACCGGTATACGGTGCTCCGGCCAAGTGGATTCCATCGTCGGCGGCGACTGATCTGATCGGCGAAACCATTGTGACACCGGGCGAAGTTCTCGCCACGCATCTGCTCGAAGTCATCAAGTCGAATTTCCCGCGCCTTCTGGGGCTCAAGGGTTTGCAGCATCTGCTGGACGCCTTTACCAAGGTTTCCTCGCCCGAAAAGGCGGTCGCGAACCGGCGTCTGCTGGAGGAGTTGGTACCGTCGAAAGTCTCACCGGAACTGCTGCTCTCGGTTCTGCGCCTTCTGCTGGCCGAACGCGTTTCGGTGCGAAACCTTCCGGTCATTATCGAGGCGATCGCCGAGCAGCGAGAGACGGGGCACGGAGCCGATGATATCGCAGAACACGTTCGCCGTCGCCTGTCGGCACAGATCACTGCTGAGATGAAACGCCCCGACGGGACGCTGCCGCTGATCCAGCTTTCCCCGGATTGGGAGGCTGCGTTCGAACGGTATCAGCTTGATGGCGCGACGGGTCGCGGCGACGTCGCGCTGCCTCCGGACATGTTTCAGAAGCTGGCCATCGGGCTGGCTCAAAGCATCGGACAGGCGGCGGAACAGGGCAATCATGCGGCAATTGTCACATCAGCCCGCCGCCGCCGCTTCGTCCATGACATCATGGCCGCTCGCGGCCTGCCGAACCCCGTCATCGCATATGAGGAAATCGGGCCAGCCACTACGCCGGCGATCTTAGGGTCAGTGGCCGCATGATCGAGGCCGCGCTGGCGCTGCACGACGCGGCGCTGCCGCTCCTGTCGCAATTGTTCGCGGTATTCCTGCGTGTCGGTGGTCTGATGCTGGTCGTGCCGGGCTTCGGTGACCGCCTGATCCCCATGCGTATCCGGTTGGTCGTGGGCTTCGCCCTGTCGGCCGCCATCGCGCCGTCTGTTCCCGTACCTGCGGCGGTCACGCCCGACCTTGTCGCCGTCGAACTGACAGTGGGCTTCGCTCTTGGAACAGTCCTGCGGTTCATCGCTGCCGCCCTGACCATGGCCGGGATGATGGCGGCGCAATTGACGTCGCTTTCGCAGCTGTTCGGAAACGTCGAGCCATCATCGGCCATCGGCAACCTGCTGAACATGGCGGGGTTGGCTCTCCTGATGGCGTCGGGGTTGCCGATGATGCTGATCGAGATGCTGATGCGCAGCTATGACGTGCTGCCACAGGGCCTGGCCATGCCCGGGGACGATGTTGCCGGATGGGTCGTTACTCGCGCGTCCCAGGCTTTCGGGCTGGCCTTTGCCATGGCCGCTCCCTTTGCCCTGGCCGCCCTGATCTACAACGCGGCGATGGGTGTCATAAATCGGGCGATGCCCCAGTTGATGGTTGCCCTGGTAGGCGCACCTGCGATCACCGGGGCCAGCGCGGTTCTGTTGTTTCTGGCCGCACCCTTGATCCTGACAGTCTGGAAAACCACGATGGTCGCCGTTCTGGCGGATCCCATCGGCGGCGGAATGCCATGAGCAAGGACGACGGCGCAGAACGCAGTCACGAGGCCACGCCGCAGAAGCTGGACGAGGCGCGCCGCAAAGGCGAGCTCGTCAAATCGCAGGACCTGGCAAGTTGGGCCGGATATCTGGGCGCGCTTCTCGCGCTGATCGTGGTTGCCCCCGACGTCGGTCAGCGACTGGCGGATCTGGGGGGCAGCCTGTTGCAGGATGCCGAGGCGCTGTCCGCCCCTTTGGCGTCCGGTGGTCCGGGTCGCTCCGCCGACGTCATGCTGGAGGGGTTGATCGCGATCGGCCTGACCGTTTCCCCCTCGGTCACGCTTGTCATCGTCGTTCTGATCGCGCAACGCGCCATCGTCGTTGCGCCGTCCAAGCTTGAGCCCAAGCTCTCGCGCATTTCCATCCTGTCGAATGCCAAGAACAAATTCGGTCCCAGCGGATTGTTCGAGTTCTTCAAATCCGCCGTGAAGATGATCCTGTTCGGCAGTCTGATGGTCTGGTTCCTGCTGCGCCACGCGGACCGTTTCATCGCGGCGGCGGCGGGCGACCCGCGGGCGATTCCCGCCATGATGCCCGACCTTCTGGCCAAATTCGTCATTGTTGTCGTGATCGTGTCGGGTGCCATCGCCGCCATCGATTATGCCTGGCAACGCCATACCCATATGGCCAAGAACCGTATGACCCGGGAGGAGGTTCTGGACGAGATGAAGCAATCCGAAGGCGATCCGCAGTTGAAAGCCCGGCGACGGCAGAAAGCACAGGAAATCGCGCTGAACCAGATGCTACAGGATGTGCCGGATGCTACGGTGATCGTCGTCAACCCGACGCATTATGCCGTTGCCCTGAAATGGTCGCCCATGGACCCTTCACCCCCGGTTTGCCTCGCCAAGGGGGTCGATCACACCGCTGCGCGCATCCGCGAAGCAGCGGCCCAGGCCGGCATTCCGATCTTCAGCGATCCACCAACTGCGCGGGCGCTTCATGCCACGGTTGAGGTCGGAGAAGCGATTGATCGCGAACATTTTGCCGCCGTCGCGGCTGCGGTCCGGTTCGCCCGAGCCCTGTCGGGCAGGGACAAGACATGACGGACAAGACCGATCTTGCGGTTCTGTGTCAGCTGGCCGGTCTGACGGCGGAGAAATCCGCCGCCCGGCTGGCGCGTATACAATCGCTGATCGACACGTTGGAGGGGAAGGCGGCCGATCTGCGCCGGGCGGCTCCGGCAGCACCCGTTTCCATCACCGAGGCAGTGATGCGGGATCGTTGGCATCGCTGGCGGACCCAGCAGATTACCTTACTCAACATGCAGGTTGCGCGCCTCCAGGCCGTGGCCCAGCCCCAGCGTGAGGTGCATGCACGGAATACCGCGCGCAACGCCGTCCTCGAGAAGCTCAGCAAAAAGCGATGACGGCAGCGCGATGATTGTTACGCGGCGCCGTGTCGGCTTGGCCGTATCAGCTTGATTGACGGGTAACCGAAGAAATCAGGACGCGGGCAGTTTCATCGTCCAGACGCTCACGCAGAACATCGTCCAGACGCAACCGCAGACGCTGCATCGAGACGGGGTCCGTGAAATTTCCATCGAACCCCCCGAGACTCCCATGAAGAAACAGGGCCTCGGTCAGACCGTCGCGCAGCACGGGTTCGCGCAACAGGATATCTTCCTGTCCGGTGTTGTCCGATGCCACGCCCAGGCTCAGGATGACATGGCTCCAGACCTGACCATCGCGCAGGATCGGGACAACAAAAGCTTCGCGCAGGGTCGCCACGGCGTCCAGCGCCTTGGGCTGCTCCGGCAGGGCCTCGCTCTCGTCTGCATTGTCTGCCACGGGTTTCAGAAAGTGACCTGCAGCCGCCCCCCCGACAAGCGACAGGGCGATCGCGAACAGGGCGAGGATCTTCGCCATCATCAGAACGGCAGCAGGATGTCGGCCACCTGCTGTCCGTATCGCGGTTGCTGCACATCGGTGATCTGGCCACGTCCCCCATAGGAGATACGGGCCGCCGCGATCTTGTCATATGTGATCTCGTTCTGGCGCGAAATGTCCTCGGGCCGGACGTAGCCGGTCACCAGCATCTCGCGCAGTTCGAAGTTCACGCGCACCTCCTGACGGCCCTCGATCCGCAGCACGCCATTGGGCTGCACATCGACAACCGTCGCGGCGACGCGCAGGGTCAGTCGCTCTTTTCGACGAACCCCGCCGGAGCCGTTCGACGCGCTTTGCGACGATGTCCCGACCGCACTGGCCAGGCTTGATCCATCGGGCAGACTGTCCTGAACGGCCTGTGGCAGGCCAAATAAATCGGGGATCTGCAGCGACTCCGATCCGCTGCGCGACCGGTTGGTGGCATTGTCGATCTCGGCGCGTTCGTCGATCTCGACCACGACGGTCAGGATGTCGCCACGCCCGCCCGCGCGCCTGTCACCCAGAAGCGACTGACGGTCGCCGGTCCAGAGCGACGCCGCCCGCAGCGGATCGCGTTGGGCCAGAATGTCGATGGGTTGGGGTGCCGTCATGGCCAGATGCTCCGCATTTTGGACGACGGGCGTCAGCTCCGGTGCCCGACCCACGTCGGCAATCTTTCCGCAAGCGGATAGCAGGACGAATATCGCGAGGACAGGCAGAAAGGGCTTCATGGAAAGGCTCCGCTCTCAGATCAGTTGACGACGACGGAACCGGTTGCGGTGGCAACCCCGGTAACCGTCGATCGGGAAGAAAGGTTCATTACGCGCACCGGTTCGCCGGTGCCTGCGCGCGACAGGGCGCGCCCGTCGAGTGTGATGGTCAGGCTGCCGCGTCGATACACGAGCGGTACGATCATGTTGCGCTGTACCACCGTCGGCAGACCGACATCGCGGGTCTGGATCGGGCGGCCCGGATAAAGGTTCACCCGCGCCTCCAACCCGATGATGTCGCGTGGGTCGAGAAACCCGTCGGGCGCATCGGTATCGACAAAGCCCAGGTCGTCGGCCGTCAGCACAGTCCCCGCGCGGATCGCGCGGACGGCCATGACCGACTCGGCCGCAACCGGGCCAGCCGTCAGCAGCAACAGGATCGCGATACGGATCATCGGATCTGTGTCGTTGCCGACATCATCTGATCCGCCGCAGTGATGACCTTGGCGTTCATTTCATAACCACGCTGTGCTTCGATCAGTTCGGTGATTTCCCGCACTGCGTCGACCGAGCTGTCCTCCAGATATCCCTGGCGGAAGAAGCCCAGCCCGTCTTCGCCCGGAAAGCCGACCAGCGGAGCGCCCGATGCGCCGGTCTCCGAGTAGAGATTGGACCCGAGCGCTTCGAGTCCCTTTTCGTTGGTGAACCCGACGAGGGTCAGCTGACCCAGAAGTTCCGGCTCGGTCCGGTCGATGAAATAGGCATATATCTCGCCCTCGGGGTTGATTGAAATCGACCGGGTATCGTCGGGTATCGTGATGTCAGGCACGACCGGGTGGCCGTCCGACGTGACCAGAAGCCCATCGCCGGTGCGCTTGAGCGCACCATCGCGGGTATAGGCGGCAGAGCCCGAGGGAAGCGTCACCTCGATATAGCCACGGCCCTCGATGGCGAGATCCAGGTCGCCGCCGGTCTGACCCAGCGCGCCCTGCGCCACCTCCATGGTGACGGCGGTCGGACGAACGCCCAGACCCAGCTGCACACCTGCAGGCACGATCGCGCCGGTCGCGGAGTTTATCGATCCGGCGCGGGTAACCTGCTGATAATGAAGGTCCGCAAACTCGGCCCGGCGGGCGTTATAGCCAGTGGTGTTCATGTTGGCGAGGTTGTTGGAAATGACCTCCACCCTTGTTTGCTGCGCGGCCATGCCGGTCGCCGCGATACTCAGTGCACGCATGGGTGCCTCCTTATTGATCCATCAGGCGCAGCATCGACTGCATCCGTTCGTGTTCGCGGTCCATGAAGCCCTGTCCCATCTCGTAGGCATTCTGCACGGCGACCATCCGTGCGATCTCGATCACCGGATTGACGTTGGACGATTCCAGAAACCCCTGTTTCACGGCCGGGCTTTCGACCGGCTGGAAGCCGTCGGTGGCGAACATCGTGCCCGCACGTCGGGTCATCGCACCGGCATCCTCGGGTGTGACGACGCCGATCTGACCGATCGGCTGGCCATCGGCGGACAGGGTGCCGTCGCTGCCGACATATATGGCGCGCGCATCCGTGGGGATGAATATCGGAGCTCCGCCCGCATCCAGAACAGGGTGGCCTTCGGCTGTCCGAAGGCCACCATCCGGACCGGACAGAAAGGCCCCCGCGCGGGTCAGATGCGGGGTGCCGTCGACTTCGACGAGGAAATACCCCTCGCCTTCGATGGCCAGGTCGAAGGTGCCGCCCGTTTGTTCCAGGCCGCCCTGATCGAACCGGGTCTGGCGCCCGTTGGCATAGGCGAAGGACACCGATGGCGCGCCGCCGCCCGCGATCACGAACTCCGAAAAGATCAGGCCTTCGGCGCGATAGCCGGTGGTGTTCGCGTTCGCGATATTCTGCGCGATCACGTCCATTTCGCGCAGCAGACCGGCCTGTCGACCGAGCGTCGGATAGATACCGTCGGCCATGTCAGAACCCCTGTATGATGGGCACGAGCGTGTCGGTAAAATAGCGGCCCAGCGTCAGTGTCATGAACCCCATCGTCGCCCAGAAGACACCAAGGATGGCCGCCATTTTCGGCACGAAGGTCAAAGTCATTTCCTGTATCGACGTCAGCGCCTGCAACAGCCCGATGGCCAGTCCGACGACCAGCGCCACACCCAGAATCGGAGCCGAGATCAGGACTGCGACCCAGAGCCCCTGGCGCAGGGTGTCGAAGAAAATAAGCTCGGACATCGGTCTAGACCGGCATCCGCAGAATTTCCTGATACGCTTCGACGACCTTGTCACGGATCGTGACAACCGTATCGACGGCCATCTGCCCCTCGGCCAGCGCCGTTACCAGCGCATGGGGGTCTGCGCTGCCGGTCACGGCGGCTTCCGCCTGCTGTTCGGCCTGACGCAGCATGTCGGTGAAACCCGACATTGCTTCGGTCGCGGCATTGGTCTTGGGTGCGGGCGTTCCGCCCAGTCCCGCAAGGATCGGATTAAGGTCCATTCTGGCCTCCTGATTTCGGTGGTTCGGTCTGCGTCTGTCAGCGTTTGAGAATATCCATCAGTTGCGTCGACATGCGCCGCACCTGTTCGAACATCTTGAGGTTGGCTTCATAACTTCGCTGGGCTTCGCGGGCGTCGGCCAGTTCGGTGACCAGCTCTACGTTGGACCCTTCGTAATAGCCCTCCGCGTCCGCCATCGGGTGTGCGGGGTCGTTGATGCGGGGTAATTCTCCACGGCGGAGTTGCACCGGTCCCGTTTCAATCCCGCCCGTGCGGCGCCCCTGCTCGACCTCGGCGCGAAACTCCACGGTCTTGCGGCGATAGCCGGGCGTATCGACGTTGGCGATATTTTCGGCGATGTGGCGCAAGCGTTGGCTCTGACCGCGCATTCCGCTCGACAGCACTCCTAAAGCGTCTGAGAATTCGGCCATGGGCTACCTCCGGCCCAGCGCGGCGCGCATCAGGTCGAGGCTGCTGCGATATACGGTCAGCGCCCGGTCGTGCATGCGCGCCGCCTCTAGTCCGCGCATGACCTGATCCTCCAGATCGACGGAATTGCCGTTCGGATCGGCTGCGACATCGCGCATTTCATAAGATCGCGCCGCAGTGCCCGGCCCGGACATATGATCCGGCCGCGTCCGGCGCGGTGCAAATCTGTCGTCGACCGAAAATGGCGCCATGTCGCGGGCGCGAAAGCCCGGTGTGTCGGCGTTCGCCACGTTCGTGGCGATCACGGCCTGGCGATTGGCCGCATGCCGGGCGGCACCGGCGGCAAGGCCGAAAATGGCGGGCATCTCGTTCACAGGGGCAACTCCTTCGTCGTCCGTGAAACGAAGCCTTAAGACTGATTCCTTTAGAAATCGTTTCAACAACACTTCGGAGACGCACCATGATCCATACCAAGGACGCTCCCGACGGCGATCCGTTCGGCTCCTTTCGGGCACAGGTTGCCTTCCTGGATCGCAGCTTCCCGCAAGGCAGGATAGCCCGGCTGGACCCTTCGGGGTTCAGCGTCGAAGGCCTGTCGGACCACGCGATCCTGGGCGATGAGCTTCTGTTTCATGACGCAGGCGGCACGCTCCGGCGGGCCGAAGTCTCGCGGCTGGACCGCGATAGCCTCTGGGCGACCCCTTATGCGGCGTCCGACGGTTTGCGGATCGGCCTTCCGGTGCGACCGTCAGGGACGCCACGCATCAACCCGCACGAGGGCTGGATCGGACGAATCGTCGATCCCTTCGGTCAACCGCTGGACGACATGCCTCTGGCACCCGGCTTCTCCGTGCCGCTGCGCGCGGCTCCGCCGGCCCCCGCGCGCCGACGTGGCATGGGGCACCGGCTGTGCACAGGTTTCGCCGTTCTCGATACGATGCTGCCGATCGCAAAGGGGCAGCGGATCGGTTTGTTTGCCGGGTCGGGCGTCGGTAAATCGACCCTCTTGGGAAGCCTCGCGCGAACGATGGAAGCGGATATCTGCGTTCTCGCCCTGGTTGGCGAACGTGGGCGGGAGGTGTCGGATTTCGTTCGCACCGTCCTCGGACCCGAAGGGATGGCCCGCACCATCGTGGTGGTCGCAACGTCGGACATGCCCGCCAATACCCGCCGCCGGTGTGCCTTCTCGGCGCTGGCCGTGGCCGAACATTTCCGCGATCGGGGGCGACACGTCCTGTTCCTTTGCGACAGCCTGACCCGCCTGGCCGAAGCCCATCGCGAAGTCGCGAGTGCCGCGGGCGAGGCGACGTCCCTGCGGGGCCATCCCCCCAGTCTGACACCGCTTCTGGCTTCGCTCTGCGAACGGGCCGGATCGGGGGAAGATCGGCCGGACAGCGCAGTGCAGGGCGACATCACGGCGGTCTTTTCGGTCCTTGTCGCCGGTTCGGACATGGAGGAGCCGGTCGCCGATATCGTGCGCGGACAGCTGGATGGCCACGTCGTTTTGTCCCGTGACATCGCGGAGGCGGGGCGGTTCCCGGCCATCGACGTCCTTCGGTCCGTCTCGCGCAGCCTGCCGGCTGCGGCGAATGCCGGGGAAAACGCACTGATCGCCGAAACCCGCCAGCTTCTCGCCGTTCACGACCGAAGCGATCTGATGGTCAGCTCGGGCCTGTATGAACGCGGGTCCAGTCCCGATATCGACCGTGCCGTCGCCCTGATACCGCGTCTGAACGACATATTCTCGGCGCAGGGTCTGACCCGCTCGACCGACGGCTTTCGCCTGCTCGCCGGATTGCTCGGACGATCGTATGCCGATCCCGGCGGATGACGGCCAGCACGGCGAATCGGTTTGACCCATCTCGATCCCGTTTCGGGTTCACGCCCTTCAACACTGCAAACGGGGCCGTCAGACCGGACTGCATGGCCGGGAAAACGTCGCTGACATCACTCAGGCTGCCGGTCGGGCACATCGCGCGTCACGGCAATATCTTATCCGAGGCCCATGCCGACGAACGACAGGAATGGATAAAAACCGGCCCCACCTGTGACATTGGGACACCATCATGATCCCCGCAGAAAGCGAAGGCCCTAACGGACGGCAGGATTGATACGTTCTCGACTCCCCCGTGCCCGCTGTCCCGCAAGACGCCAAGCGACCGATATTTTTCAGCCCGGACTTTTTGATACCAGACGGTGTGACGGTTGGCTGGCGGCCTGCGAAGAAAGGATAGCGTGCAGACTCCTCCACTGGTCTGCCGGATCGTTCGCCTGCACAGAGTGCGATGCAGATGCGGACCTTGGCGGCTGGGTCCTGGTGCATCGGAATTGGCACCATCCGGCTGCGGTCCGCGTTGACCCGCGAAACTTCTGGCTCCCGTATCCACCGCCTGCCACGCAGGGCGCGGGACAACGACCGACCCTTGACCTGCGGCATCGCGAAAACCGGGCATGCCGTGCGGGTATGTCGGACCAAAGGGAAGGGGCGATGCGGCGGCTGTATCGCGAACTCTGGAAAGGTTTCTGCCGATCCTGGCATCGGCTTGCGAGGTCGCCGGTCCTGCGCATGTTCCGTTCGATCGATGCGCAGCACGGCGCGATCTGCGGCATCTTGGTCCAGCGCAACTTCACGATACCGAAGCGCAGGAACAGCAAAAAGCGCAGAGAGGCTGGCCGTTTGGCCGATCTGCCGCATCGTCCGGGCCTGACCCGCGATCGAAGACGGAATGTCAGAACCCGCGCAGCAGTACCAATGCGGGCGACGATACCGTCAGGGAGGTATCCGATTCGTCGAGTACGGTGAACCTGTCGAGAACCCGTCCCAGGGCCCCGTCACTGGCAAGATCGTCGATCTGATCGGTGCCGAAAATCGAGCGGGATCGCTCGAGAAATGTCTCCAGCTGCTTGTCGAGCGACAATGTGGCAAAGGACGACGGCAGCCCCATGGCCGTTTCCATGACCTGACGGATCGGCGCGATCCCCATGATCGTGAACCACTTCGTGCGGTTCGATCCCGTGCCCGCGGCGAGCGCCGGAAGTTCGCGTTGCACATAAAGCGCGAGGCGCATCGTTTCGCTGGTCTGGCCCATATCGGTCTCGAACGCCTGATCGCGGTAGCGGGCTTCGATCTTGTCGGCGAAGGTGGATATCTTGGTGCTGGGCACCGGAAAATCGCCGAACCCGAAGGCACGGGAAAGATCGCGGTACCGTTTGTCCGACAGCTTGTTTGCCAGCGCATCAGGCTCAATCGTTCCCTCTTCCAGAACGCGCCGGATCAGGAATTTGCTGCCGATATCATCGCTCAGGCCGAAGGCGCCCAACGCCACCGACAGAAGGCGGTAATCGCTGACCAGAGCTTCAGCCGTATCGATCTTGCCGATGTTATCGCGAAAATAGGCAAGGTCGCGCTGCAGTGCGACACCTTCGCCATGGGCCTTCCGCTGCGTCTCGATCGTGTTCTGCAGGAACCGCCATCCCGACAGGCCGCCGGTCGGAACGAAAGGTTGAAAACTCACGTCCTAGCGACGGCAAGCAGCACCGCCTCCTTTCGGCGCAACCGACCGAGATGCCGCAGGGCTTGATAGAACTGTCCGTCCTGCAGATGTTGGCGCAACGCGTCGATGCAGGCGCGATCTTCGGGGTCGATGAAGGCATGGCGCAGAGGCGCGAGCGCCGTGACCAGATCCGGCAGGGCATCGGCGGGGCACAACTCGCCGATCAGCATCATCTGAACCGAATGAGCCAGCCGCCCGACCGGCGTGACCGCCGCCGCAGGATCAATGGCATCGCGCAGGCGGAGCAGCTGCGTTTCGGGTGTCAGCAGGCGCAGACGAGCGCCACGGCCGACGTTTTCGATCACCGCGCCGTTGACGACGATGCGGTCGCCGGCCGGGAATTTCAACATCAGACCCGCCATATCAAGCGGCCCCCGACGACAAGCCAGCAGCGATGCGGCGATTGATCTCGCACAGAACGGAAGGCCTGGCGGACCCGCTCAGCACTTCGCTGGTATGGCGATCGACGAAACCGGCCAGACTGATGAGACTGGCGCGCAGTTCTGCGGGCAGCATATTCGTGCCATCCGCGCAGGCGATGGCCGCAGCCTGCCAGAGCCGCCGGTTGTCGTGCAGGGCCGAGACGCGCGCCGTGGCGGTCGCCGCTTCGTCGGCAAAGACCTGTTCCATCCGGCGTGTGACCTTGGCGAAGACCAGGGCCTCGGCCCGTCCGGGCGATGTGATGGAAGCGTCGAGGGCGGCATAGGCGGTTGCCGCGTATTGGGGATATCCCATGGGTACAGTATCTCACTTTTAGCGAGCTTCGTGGGATGCACGGAAGTGCCGCGCACGAAGGTCCGGCGCTTCGCGCCAAGGTCCGAGCGCCCGCCCCGGAGGATACCGGAGCGGGCGTGTTCAGATCAGCGGAACAGCGACAGGATCGACTGCGGTGCCTGGTTGGCAATCGACAGGGACTGGGTCGCCAGCTGCTGCTGGACCTGCAGGGCCTGCAAGCGTGCCGAGGCTTCTTCGAGATTGGCATCCACCAGCGCACCGATGCCTGTCGTCAGCGAGTCCGACAGCTTCGAGATGAAATCCTTCTGTGTTTCGATCCGCCCTTGCGCCGAACCGAAGGATGCAGCCGCGTTGATCGAGGTCTGGATCAGGCTCTCGATGTTGCTCAACGCGGAACTCGCGCCGTTCTGGCTGGTCACATCCACATCGGACAGTGCGGCCAGCCCACCTTCGGCAGTGCCGTCCAGGGTTTCTGCGCGTGCTACGGTGATCGTGTTCGCGGCAGTGGCATCATTGTTCGTGACGGTGATGGCACCCGTTGTCGCGTTCCGGGTGAAGGCCGTGTCCGCCAGTTCGTTTTCTGTGGCGAAGGCTGTCATCTTGTCGAAGATCGCGTTGCTGACATCCGCTTCGGTATCGCCGTCACGTGCAACATAGGAGAAGGTGGTGGCGCTCGTCCCAAGCTCCTGCCCACCGACGCCAGTCAGCGAAACGCTGTAGCTCGCACCCGCCTGGGCACCGCCTGCCGTGAAGGACACGGTCACGGTGCCGCCCGCTGCGGCCGCAGATGCGCCCGAGACGCTCAGCAGGTCGTTCGCCGCACCGACGGCCGTCGCGCCCAGAACAGCGGCTTCCGTGCCCAGATCCTGTTTGCCGACGGTAATGTCGCTGGACTTCACCGTGGAGCCCGACCTGTCCAGAGACGACAGGATATTGACGGAGCTTGATCCGGCCTCGTTGCTTTTGTTGGACAGCAGGTTCAGACCGTTGAACTGCGCGGCACCGACGACCGATCCGATCTGATCGCGCAGGGCCGCAATATCGGTCTGGATCTTGGATCGATCGACGTTCTCTTCCTGTGAGGCGACGATCTTGCCTTTGATTTCGGTCAGCAGGTCGGTGATCGTTTCGGAGGCGTTTCGGGCCACCGACACCGTGGATTCGCCCAGCGCGAGGCTTTCCTGGATCGACTTGAAGCCCTGAACGTCCGATTCCATCTGCTTCGAGATGGCCCACACGGCCGAGTTGTCTTTGGCGTTCGCGACCTTTCTGCCGGTCGAGATTTCGGACTGGGTCGTCCCCAGGTTCTTGTTGACGGTTTGCAGGGTCTGAAGCGCGACCATCGCGCCGTTGTTGGTCAGAATGCTGGACATGGCTGTATTCCTTTGAATGCGCCTGCTTCGCAGGCCCGTTACATCCGCTTTCGCGAACTGATCGACATTCTGTCCTGACCCCCCGGAACGTGTCGGTCGGCCTTTGGTCGCCATTCATGGCTGTGACCCTGCTAGGCACCCGACCTTAACCGCGGCTTAACGCGCAATGCCGCTATCCGTCGGATTTCCTTCAGATTTGATGAAACTCACCCGACACTTCAGGGCAGCGGCAGCGCGGCATGCTCGACCACGACTTCCATCACTGCATAGGTCCGCGTCTCGCGCACACCCGGCAGCTCCAGCAGCGTCTCGGACAGGAACGCGCGATAGGCGGCCATGTCGCGATGCCGCGTCTTCAGCAGGTAGTCAAAACCGCCCGCGACCATATGGCAATCCTCGACCCCGTCCATCCGCCGGATCACTTTGGCGAAGTCGTCGAAGGCATCCGACGACGTGCGATCCAGCTTGACCTCGACGAAGGCGGTCAGCCCGCGCCCCAACGCGGCGGGCGACAGCACGGCCCGAAATCCGGTGATCACACCGTCGCGCTGCAACCGCCGCATCCGTTCTGCCGTGGCGTTCGGCGACAGGCCGATCCGGTCCGCCAAGGCGGTCATTGCGATTCGCCCGTCGGCCTGCAGGATTTCGAGAATATTGCGGTCGTGCCGGTCGAATTGCATTGGATTTCTCGGTGTATTTGATGTTTCAAAGGCGATCTATCGGAAGAATGCCCGCCTGTCCCTGATCTTTGGTGAAAACCGCATCCAGAAGCGGCGTATTCGGGGGCATCGCACGGAAACCGGAGACTGCCATGCCCTTCGCCGCCCCCTATGCCCCTGCCGACGAATCGCTGATCGCATCCTTGATGCCGTTCGCCAGGGTCGCCCCGACGACACGCGCCCATGCGGAACATCTGATCGGGGCTATTCGCGGCGCCCGCACCCGGATCGGGGGGCTGGAGGACTTTCTGCGCGACTACGACCTGTCGACCCGCGAGGGCCTGGCCCTGATGGCGATGGCTGAAGCGCTGTTGCGGGTGCCCGACCAAGGCACCCAGGACGCGTTGATCGCCGACAAGATCGGTGCGGGCGACTGGGACGGGCACGAACCCTCGGACGCCTGGCTGGTGTCGGTCGCGACCTGGGGCCTCGGTCTGTCCAATCGCCTGTTGCGGCCCGGCGATACCGTTCCCGGCGTGCTGGGCGGATTGACCCGGCGCATCGGTGCCCCCGCGGTCCGCGCCGGCGTGCGTCAGGCGATGCGTTTCATGGGCCACCAGTTCGTGCTGGGCGAGACCATTGAATCCGCCCTCAAGCGCGCCCGCGAAATGGAGGCCAAGGGCGCGCTCTACAGCTATGACATGCTGGGCGAGGGGGCCCGCACCCGCGCCGATGCCACCCGTTACGCCAGGTCCTATGCCGATGCGATCGAGGCGATCGGCAAATCCGCCGGCAACCGCCCCCTGCCGTTTCGGCCCGGCATTTCCGTCAAGCTGTCCGCGCTGCACCCCCGCTACGAGCCGCGCAACAAGGACGCCGTTCTGCGCGACCTCGTCCCCGTGCTGCGCGATCTGGCCAAACGCGCCAAGGCCCATGACCTGAACCTGACCATCGATGCCGAAGAGCAGGATCGGCTGGAGCTTTCCATCGCCGTGATCGAGACCGCCTTCGCCGACGATGCCTTCCGCGACTGGAATGGCTTCGGCCTCGCGATCCAGGCCTATGGCAAGCGCGCGCTGGCGGTCATCGACTGGGCGGGCGAACTGGCCCGGACCCACGGCCAGACCCTGATGGTGCGGCTGGTCAAGGGTGCCTATTGGGACACGGAGGTCAAACACGCTCAGGTCGAGGGCCACGCCGATTACCCGGTTTTCACCCGCAAGGCGGTCACCGATCTGAACTACCTCGCCTGCGCCAAGCGGATGCTGGCGCTGCGTCCGCATCTCTATCCGCAATTCGCGACTCACAACGCGCTCTCCATCGCGCAGATCATGACGATGGCGGGCGACGCGCCGAAAGCCGGGCCAGGGTTCGAGTTTCAGCGTCTGCACGGCATGGGCGAATCTCTTTATGCTGCCGTCATCCGCGAAACCGACGTGCCCTGCCGGATCTATGCGCCGGTCGGTGGACACCGCGATCTGCTGGCTTACCTGGTCCGCCGCTTGCTGGAAAACGGGGCCAGCACATCCTTCGTCGCCATGGCCGGGGACAAGGATGTGCCGGTCGACGACGTTCTGGAATTCCCGACCGATCTGGCCGAAACGCCGCGCCACCCGCGTATCGCGCTGCCCGGAGCGCTGTTCGGTGGCCGCCGTAATTCCGACGGTGTGGAATGGGGCGCGCGGGACGAGCTGACCGCCCTCGCCACCGCGATGCGCAACGCACCCGAAGCGTCGGAAGTGAAGCCTCTGACTGCCGGGCAGATCGACGCCGTGATGTCACGCGCCGCCAGGGCTGCGCCGCTCTGGCGGGATACACCCGTCGCGACCCGCTCCACCGCCCTGCGCCGCGCCGCCGATCTTCTCGAAGACAACCGTGCGGCCCTGATGGCGACCCTGGCGCGCGAAGCGGGCAAGACCATCGACGATGGCGTGGCCGAATTGCGCGAAGCCGTCGACTTCCTGCGCTACTACGCGGACGAGGCCGAAGCCATCTGCACCCCCCGCATCCTGCCCGGTCCCACCGGCGAGGCGAACCGCTGGCAGGCGCGCGGGCGGGGCGTCTTCGTGACCGTTGCGCCGTGGAACTTCCCGCTTGCCATCTTCCTCGGTCAGACCGCTGCCGCGCTGTCGGTCGGCAATGCCGTCGTCGCCAAACCCGCGCCGCAGACCCCGCGCATCGCCGCGCAGGCCGTGGCCCTGCTGCATCGCGCGGGCGTGCCGGAAGACGCGCTGATCCTTGCCCCCGGCGGGGTCGAGGTCGGACAGGCGTTGATGACGCATCCGGCATTGGCTGGCGTTGCCTTCACCGGCTCCACCGCGACGGCAAAGGCGATCAACCGCGCGCTGGCGGACCGGGACGGGGCCATCGTGCCGCTGATCGCGGAAACCGGCGGCGTGAATGCGATGATCGTCGATGCGACCGCCCTGCCGGAACAGGTGACACGCGATGTCGTGGCCTCGGCCTTCCGCTCTGCCGGGCAGCGCTGCTCGGCTTGTCGCATCCTTTATGTGCAGGAAGATGTCGCCGACCGGATGCTGGAGATGATCCAGGGTGCCGCGGCGACCCTGACGCTGGGCGACCCCATGGATCCGGCCACCGACGTCGGCCCGATCATCGACGCCGACGCCCTGTCGCGCCTGACCGACCATATCGCCGCGCACAATCCGATCTGGCAGGGGGACGCGCCCGACGGTCTGTTCCTTCCGCCCACCATCATCGAATTGGGCCGCGACGAGAAACTGACGCAGGAAGTCTTCGGTCCGATCCTGCATGTCAAACGCTGGAAGGCCGGTCAGATCAACCGCGTGCTGGACGAAATCGCGGCGTCCGGCTTCGGCCTGACCTTCGGGCTGCACTCCCGCATCGACGCGACCATCGCCCATGTGACGGCGCGGGCGACGGCGGGCAATGTCTACGTCAACCGCAACCAGATCGGCGCCATCGTCGGCTCGCAACCCTTCGGTGGCCACGGATTGTCGGGCACCGGACCCAAGGCGGGCGGTCCGCTCTATCTGACACGCTTCGTCGAGGAAGTCGTGGTCTCGACCGACACGACGGCGGCGGGCGGCAACGCGACCCTGATCGCGATGGAGGCGCGCTGAACATCGCCCGAACGTCGGACATATATCCGACGTGGATCACCCGTGGATCACCCGTCGAATCCGCTGGCCTCAGACACTGGCCCGCTGGTCCTCCAGGATCAGATCCGAGGCCTTTTCTCCGATCATGATCGCGGGCGCATTTGTGTTGCCCGACACGATCTCCGGCATGATCGAACAATCTGCGACGCGCAGGCCCGCGATGCCATGCACCCGCAGACGGTCATCGACCACGGCCCCCGGACCCGACCCCATCTTGCAGGTGCCGGTCGGATGATAGATCGAGACCGAGTTGCTGCGCGCCCAGTCCAGCGTGCCCGCGTAATCGTCGAGGGACAGGTCTTTCGTGGGCCGGAATTCCTCGGATATCTTGTCGGTCAAGGGCGCATTGCGCGCGATGCGTCGGGCGATATTCACACCCTCGACAATCGTGCGACAGTCGGTTTCCTCGGACAGGTATTTCGGAATGATCCGCGGATAGACCCCGGCATCGCTGCTGGCCAACCGGATTTCACCCCGACTTTCGGGCCTTAGCTGGCAGACCGACATCGTGAACGCCGAAAAGGGATGCACCCCTTCGCCCGGTGAATCCGCTGACCACGGTTGCACGTGGAACTGTATGTCGGGCGTCGCCACATGCTCCCCGGTTTTGAAGAACCCGGTCGCCAGCGAAGCCGCCATCGTCATCGGACCGGACCGGAACAGTGCGTATTTCAGCGCGATCCTCGCCTGATCGACCAGCGACCGAACCTCGTCATTCAGCGTCGGCTCATTGCATTTGAACACCAGCCGGGCCTGCAGATGGTCCTGCAGGTTCTTGCCGACACCGGGCAGGTCGGCCTGCACCTCGATGCCATGTTCCTGCAACTGCGCGGCCTCGCCGATGCCCGACAGCATCAGCAGTTGCGGCGAGTTGATCGACCCGCCTGAGACGACGACTTCCCGCCCCGCCTTGACGATATGCTCCTTGCCGGAACGGTCCCGATAGACGACCCCGGTGCAGCGCTTGCCCTCCAGGATCAGCCGCGTCGCAGCCGCGTTCGTGACGATTGTCAGGTTGTCGCGCGACCGGACAGGATTCAGGAAGGCCACTGCTGCCGAACACCGCCGGCCCTTCTTGGTGGTCAGCTGGAAATACGCGGCCCCTTCCTGCGAGGCGCCATTGTAGTCGGGGTTGAAGGGATAGCCTTCGTTCTGCGCCGCCGCGACCCAGGCGTCGCAGATCGGCCGTTGCAGACGCATGTTCGACACCCAGAGTTCGCCCTCGGACCCGTGATGGTCGTCGGCCCCCCGCTCCTGATGTTCGGAGCGCTTGAAGAGCGGCAGCACGCTGTCCCAGCCCCAGCCCTTGTTGCCCATCTGTTGCCAGCGATCGTAATCCTCGGCCTGTCCGCGCACATAGAGCAACCCGTTCAGCGACGACGACCCGCCCAGAACCTTACCGCGCGGCCAGGAGATCGACCGATCATTCAGGCCGGGGTCGGGTTCCGTGTGGTAGCACCAGTCCACCGAGGGGTTGTTCATCGTTTTGAAGTATCCGACCGGCACGTGGATCCAGGGATTCCAGTCGCGGCCCCCCGCCTCCAACAGAATCACCTTGTTCTTCGGATCTTTCGACAAGCGGTTTGCAAGCACGCACCCCGCGGAGCCGCCTCCTATGACGACATAATCTGCAATCTGTTCCGCCATCGGATAAATCCCCAACTCATATTTTGAACCGGATGCATGCCCGATCACGAAAGAAAAGCTTGTCAGGCGGAGTTTAGAATGCTGAATAATGAGACTGCAAGTATCATATTTGCAATCTAAGGGAGGATTAATATGAAAGCGTCCAACGCTCTGAGCGGGATATCCCGCCGTGATCTGTTCAAACTGTCGGGCCAATATGGCCTGTCATCCGTCGTTCTGGGTGCCTCGGCCCTGACAGGTGCCGTGACTTTGGGAGACGTCGCCCGCGCCGCGGAATCGACCTATGAGAAGCGCTTCGCCAAGGAAGCGAAGCATACATTCAAACTGGGCGCGGCCGGGTTCAATGCGCGCAACCTGTTGATCGAACGCGCTGGTGTACTTGAATTTGCCCGCGATCTTGAAAGCCGCACCGACGGCGAAATCAGGGTCGAGTTCATTGGCGACAACCAGATCTGTGGCCAGACATCCTGCGTCGAGAAGACCCAGTCTGGCATCGTCGACATGTATGCGGCCTCGACCCAGAACTCGGCTGGCGGCGCGCCGTACCTGAACGTGCTGGACTATGCCTACATGTTCCCGGGCCGGGCCTCGCAGTATCACTTCCTGTATTCGCCCGAATCGGTGTCCGTACTGCGCGATCCGCTGGAGAAACGCCACGGGCTGAAATTCCTGTTTTCGCATGCAGAACTGCGCGGCATGCAGATGGGCTCCAGCTTTGCCGACAAGCCGACGGTCACCAAACTGGAAGAATTGTTCGGCACCAAGAACCGCGTCACGGGCACCCAGTTGGGTCGCATCGCGATGGAGCTTCTGAACCTGAACCCGGTTCCGGTCGCCTGGGAAGAAACGCTCGATGGTCTGAAGCAGGGCCTGATCGACGGGGCGGAGACCTGGGCCTCGGCCGTGGCCTACGCCAACATGTCGCCGGTCGTGTCGCAGTCGGTCGACCTGAGGTTCTTCTGCGGAACCGAACATACGTCGATGTCCGCCTCCAAGTTCGACGCCCTGGGCGGCGAGCTTCAGGACGCGGTTCTGGAATCGTCTTACCTGGCGCAGGTCCACGTGCAGGCCGCCAACGAGGCTGCGCTCGTCAAGACCGTCGGCTTCAGCGATCCGGTCCTGCCGGGCACGATCTTCGCCGAAAACGATGTGCGCGTGGCCTTCCTGGCCGACGACCAGATCAAGATGGCCGAAGAAATGTGCTCCCCCGAGTTCAATCCCGAGCCTTGGGCGCAGTGGCGCGAGCGTCTGAACGGCTGGGCCGGTGGCATGGACACCTACCAGACGATCTATGACGTCGCACGTCAGGTTCCGGCCGATATGAAACCCGAGAATGTCGAGCCGCGCCGTTGGTGGAAGTCCTGAGTTTAGACGGACCGCAGAAAAACGGACCGGGCGCATCATGCGTGCCCGGTCCGATCACGGGACAGATGATGAAGCACGCGTCATCGTAACCCGCACAGGCCCTGAGTGGCCATGACAGCTTGGGAGGGCACGTCGATGGGATGGTTCGACGGAATGGGCGCGATCATATCCGCCCTTTTTGCAAACGACGCCTGGACACTGGGCGACGCACTGCGGGCGAATCCGCAGGCTCTGTGGACGCTGGGGTTTCTTGTCACCGTTCTGGGTGGGCTGGCCGTGATGGCGATCTATCGCGCGGTTCCGTTCATCGAAAGGTATTTCGAACCGACGATCATGGTAGTCAGCTATCTGACCATCGGCGGCATCATCTTCGTAGGCGTCATCGACCGCTTTTTCCTCAACGGGCAGCCGCCCTGGTCCACGACTGTCCCGCCCTTCCTGTTCCTGATCATGACCTGGGTCGGATGCAGCTATAACGTCAAGCTGCGGACCCATCTGGCCTTTGCCGAGTTCCGCACGATCATGCCCCGCACCGGGCAGTTCGCCTGTCTTCTGCTGGATGCCGTGTTGTGGCTGAGCTTCGCCTGGATCGTGATCGTCACATCGACGCAGGAAACCATCGGTGCGGCCGCAAATTTCCGTTTCATGGCCGGCACCGACAACGTCATGCAGTGGTGGTTCCTGATTTCCGTCCCGCTGGCCTGGCTGCTTCTGTCGGGTCGGGTGTTCCAGAATCTGGCCGACGACCTGCGAAACTATCGTCGCGGCGACACAATGATTAAGCAGGCCGTGATCGGGGGTGACGTATGACGGACGGTACCATCGTCACGCTGATCTCAATCGGCGTTACCATCCTGTTCATGCTGGGCGTTCCCGTCTTTCTGGTCATCGGCTACTGGGTCATCGGCATGTCGTTCCTTCTGGCGCTGCCGCTGCTGAACATCGGCGCGGCGCTGGCCGATGTCTTCACCGACGGGTTCGCCCTTCTGGCAATGCCGCTGTTCATCCTGACCGGTGACCTGATCAACCGGTCCGGCATAGCGCGGCGTCTGTCCGACTTCGCCTACGCCTGCCTCGGCTGGATACGTGGCGGTCTCGCCATGGCGACGCTCGGGGCCTGCGGCCTGTTCGCGGCGATCTCCGGCTCCAACTCGGCCACGACGGCCACCATCGGTTCGATGCTGCACCCGGAAATGGTCAAGGGCGGCTACGACGAACGCTTCTCGGCGGCCACGGCGGCGGCGGGCGGCACGGTCGGTATCATCATCCCGCCGTCGATCATCTTCATCGTCTACGGCTTCCTTCTGAACCTGCCGATCAGCGACCTGTTCGTCGCAGGCATCATTCCCGGCACGCTGATGGTCATCGCCATGATGACGGCAGCCTTCATCCTGTCGTGGAAGAATAAGTGGGGCATCCTGATCGGCCTGTCCTTCGGCCGTATCGTCAAGACGGCCATCGGCGCATGGCTCGGCTTCTTCGCCATCGGCCTTGTCCTCTGGGGCATCTACACCGGAAAATTCAGCCCGACCGAGGCGGCGGGCGTCACCGTCGGTTTCTGCATCATCGTCGGCTTCATTTCCTTGCCGCTGTACAGGATGATCAACCATGGGCGCGACGACGACCGGCCCGACATCGCCGACCGCAGCTATTCCGAAATGCTGGTTGTGCACGGCTTCGGCCCGCTGGAACTGCCGTCGATCACCATGCGCTCGGCGCAGATCACCGGCATCCTGGCACCGCTGATCGCCGTCTCCGTGGTGATGCAGCAGATCCTGTCGGTCATGGGCGCGCAGGAGGTCATCAGCGCCTTCGTCATCGGCATGGGGGGGTATTACGCCGTCCTGTTCACTGCGATGGCCATTGTCTTCGTGTCGGGCATGGTGCTGGAAAGCCTTCCGGTCACTATCATTCTGGCCCCGATTCTGGCCCCCATCGCGGCGCAGGTCGGCATTGATCCGATCCAGTTTGCAGTCATTTTCCTGGTCGGTGCGTCGATCGGGTTCATCACGCCGCCCTATGGCCTGAACCTCTATGTCGCGTCGGGCGTCACGGGCGTTCCATACTTCCAGCTCCTGCCCTATACGGTGCCATATCTCGTGGCGCTGATTTCGGTCTGGATCCTGATCTCTCTGGTCCCGGAACTTTCGACGCTACTTCTGCCGGGCAGGTGAACATGGACGGTCAACGCAGCGATCCGATTCCCACGAACCTGCGCCTCCTCCTCCTGCTGGAGGAGGTCGCGCGCAGCGGCGAGCCGATTACGCCGACGGAAATCAACCTGACGCTCGGCCTGCCGAAACCCACGATCCATCGCCTGTTCTCGACCCTGCTGGACGAAGGCTTTCTGCAACGCGACATCGGGGGTCGCGCCTATCTGCCGGGCCCGCGCCTGCGCAGCCTTGCGGGTGGCGTCCTGTCGTCGTCCCACATTCGCGCGTCACGCCAGACCGTGCTGAAACGTCTGAGCGCGGAAATCGGCGAAACCTGCAACATCGCCCTGCCAGACAACGAGAGCATGGTCTATCTGGAGCGGGTCGAGACCGAATGGCCGTTACGCATCCAGCTGCCGACCGGCACGCGGGTGCCGTTCTACTGCACCGCGTCGGGCAAGATGTATCTCTCGTCTCTGTCGCGGCGCGCGCTGGACAGTTACCTGTCCTCCACTCCGCTGACGGCTCGCGCGCCCGGAACCTTCACCGACCGCGCCCAGCTCGAGGCCGAAATCGACCGTATCCGCGCGGAAGGCTATGCAACGGACCGGGGCGAATTCATGCCCGACATGATTGCCGTCGCCGTTCCGATCAACGAGGAGAATGGACGCATCCTCGCGACGCTCTCGTTCCACGCTCCGACGCAGCGCCTCGATATGGAGCGGGCGCTGTCGTTTTTGCCCAACCTGCAAGCCGCGGCACGTGAACTGGCAGCCATCGTGTCGGGCGAAAAATCGAACCCGACCTGACGGACCCGCTTCCGTCAGGCGGCCCCCTTCAATGCGATTTCCCCTGCATGATGGCAGGCAACCCGGCCGGACCCGAAGGCCTCCAGTCTGGGCCGTTCCACCGAACAGATTTCAGTGGCCAGAGGACAGCGTGGGTGAAACGCGCAGCCCGACGGCGGATCGGTCGGATCGGGAATTTCACCCTCCGGCGGCTCCACCTCGCGACCGAAGGCATCCAGACGGGGGGCAGCCTCGATCAGCATGGCGGTGTAGGGATGCGCCGGTTTCGTAAACAGATCTCCCGGCGCGGCCTCCTCGACCAGACGTCCCAGATACAGCACGCCAATGGTATCGGCCATGTGCCGAACCACCGTCAGATCGTGGCTGATGAAAAGATAGGTCAGACCGTGTTCGTCCTTCAGATCGCTCATCAGGTTCAGAACCTGCGCCTGCACCGACACGTCCAGCGCGGAGGTCGGCTCGTCGCAGACGATCAGCTTCGGCTCCGACGCCAGCGCGCGGGCGACGCAGATGCGCTGCCGCTGCCCGCCGGAAAACTGGTGCGGATATTTCCCGGCGTCGTCGGGCGACAGACCCACCTGCGTCAGCAGCTTCTCGGCCAGTCCGCCCGTGTCGCCGCCCCGCGCCGCCACCGGCTCGACGATGATATCACGCACCCGCCAGCGCGGGTTCAGCGAGGCGAAGGGATCCTGGAAGATCATCTGTATATCGCTGCGGATGCGGTCGATCACCGCCGCATCCGTCTCGGTCACGAGGTCAACGCCCTCGATCTCGACATGGCCTTCCGTCGGACGCAACAGACCCACCACCATCTTGCCGATGGTCGATTTGCCGGACCCGGATTCACCGACCAGGGCATAGGTCGTCCGCGCAGGTATCTCGAAACTCACGTCAGATACGGCGGTCAGCATCCGTTTTGGCAGCCGTTCGATCACGCGGTTCAGCCACGGTTTCGAGACGTCGAACACGCGCGTCAGGTTCTGAACGGATACAAGGCTCATGCCGCCGCCTCGTCCTGTTCGATGGGGAACCAGCAGGCCGCCCGTTCGTCCGCCGTCCCGACCTTCGGGCCGGGATCGACGCGGCACTTGTCCTGCGCGCGCGGACACCGGGGATGGAAGGCGCAGCCGTCGGGCATCCGGTTCAGACGCGGCATCGCACCGGGGATCTGGCGCAGCCGGGCCTGTCCCGCGCTGGCCGCCGGGGTCGAGGCCATCAACCCGTCGGTATAGGGATGGCGCGGCTGTCCCACGATCTGGCTGACCGGCCCGATCTCGGCCAGACGGCCCGCATACATCACCGCCACACGGTCGGCGGTCTCGGCAATGACGCCCATATCGTGCGTCACCAGCATTGCCGCCATGCCGCGTTCCCGGCACAGGCGTTTGAGCAGCGCGATGATCTGCGCCTGCACCGACACGTCCAGCGCCGTCGTCGGCTCGTCCGCAATCAGAAGCGTCGGTTCGGCACAAAGCGCCAGCGCGATGACCACCCTTTGCCGCATCCCGCCGGAAAACTCGTGCGGATAGGCTCCCATGCGGTTCCTGGCGGACGGAATACCGACCTCGTCCAGCCCCTGAATGGCCCGCGCATCCGCCTCGGATTTTGACACATCCAGATGCCGCAGGATCGTCTCGGACAGTTGCTCGCCAATCGTCAGAAGCGGGTTGAGCGATGTCAGCGGGTCCTGGAACACCATCCCGATCCGCTTGCCCCGCACATGCCGCATCTGCGCCAGCGTGTAATTGTCGATCCGTTCCCCCTCCAGCAGCACCTCACCCGCCGAGATATGCGCCGGAGGGTCCAGCAACCCGATGACAGCATTGCCGGTCATCGACTTGCCCGCCCCGGATTCGCCGACGACGCCGAGGATTTCACCGGCCGCGATATCCCACGACACATCGTCCACGGGCCGCAGCGTGCCGTGCCGCGTCGGAATATCGACGGTAAGGTTGCGAAGGCTCAGAACCGGCATGTCCATCACCGCAACCTCGGGTTCAGCGCATCCCGCAGCCAGTCGCCCAGAAGGTTCACCGAAAGCGCCAGCGCCAGAAGGGTCAGGGCCGGGAAGAACAATATCCACCACTCGCCCGAGAACAGGAAATCCTGACCGATGCGGATCAGCGTTCCGAGCGACGGTTGGGTGGGCGGCGCGCCGACACCCAGGAACGACAGCGTGGCCTCGGCGATGATCGCCAGCGCCAGCGAAATCGTCGCGATCACCAGCACCGGCGACAGCACGTTGGGCAGGATATGCTTGAGCATGATCGCGCCCGGCTTGCGCCCGATCAGCCGCGCGGCCTGCACATATTCCTTGTTCTTCTCGACCAGTGTGGCACCCCGCACGACGCGGGCGAACTGCACCCAGTCCGACAGGCCGATCGCCACGATCAGCACCCAGATCGCCATCTGGTCGCGGTATTCGATGGGGATCACCCCGCGCGCCACCCCGAAGATCAGCAGCGCCACAAGGATCGACGGGAAGGTCAGCTGCACGTCGGCGACGCGCATGATGATCGTTTCGACCCAGCCCCCGACGTATCCGGCCAGCAACCCCAGCAGCACCCCCAGCACCAATGCGAACAGCACCGCCATGAAGCCCACGAACAGGCTGATCCGCAGGCCGTAGAGGATCGTCGACCAGACGTCGCGGCCCTGATCGTCGGTGCCCAGCCAGAACGACTCGCCGGTGAACGCATTCGGCACACCGGGGCGTGAAAACCCGTTCATCAGGTTCAGGCTGGCCGGATCGAAGGGATTGGTCGTGGCGATCCATGGCGCGAAGATCGCGGACAGGATCATTGTCAATGTGACCACTGCCGCTATGACGGCCACGGGCGAATGGCGGAAGGACCAGGTGACATCCGCGTCCCAGATCGACCGCCAGCGGGACGGCTGCACCACCTCCGCCGGCTCCATCCGGTCCAGCGGCTCCACTCCCTGTCGGGTGGCGTCGGGAAGATTGCTCATGTGTGTCTCCCGTCGATGCGCAGGCGCGGGTCGACCCAGACATACAGGATATCGACCAGCAGGTTGATCATCACGAACATCACCGAAATCAACATCAGATAGGCGGCCATGACTGGAATATCGACGAACTGCACCGCGTTGATGAACAGCAATCCGACGCCGGGCCACTGGAACACGGTCTCGGTAATGATCGCGAAGGCGATGATCGCGCCCAGTTGCAGACCCGTCACGGTAATCACGGGCACCATCGTGTTCTTCAGCGCGTGACGAAAGTTGACGGACTTTGCCGACAATCCGCGGGCACGGGCAAAGCGGATGTAATCCTGTCGCAATACTTCAAGCATCTCGGACCGGACCAGCCGCATGATCAGCGTCATCTGGAACAGGCCCAGCGTGATTGATGGCAGGATCAGCGATTTCAGGCCCGAGGACGTCAGGAACCCGGTCGTCCACCACCCAAGGTCCACGACATCGCCGCGCCCGAAGGTCGGCAGCCATCGCAACTGCACCCCGAACAGATAAATCAGCAGAATCCCGATCAGGAAGGTCGGCAGACTGACCCCGATCAGGGACACCGACATGATGATATTCGCCGCCCATCCATCCCGCCGGATCGCCGTGAACACGCCCAGGCCGATACCGACCGTCAGCGCCAGAACGCCGGACACGAAGGCCAGTTCCAGCGTCGCGGGTGCGCGTTCCGCGATGATCTGCGACACCGGGCGCGACTGACGATAGCTGATGCCGAAATCGCCGGTGACGGCGCGGCCCAGAAATCTGGCGTATTGCACCGCGAACGGGTCATTCAGGCCCAGCGCCTCGCGCAGGCGTTCGACGTCCTGCACCGTGCGTTCCTGCCCCAGCAGGTTCTCGATCGGATCGCCGACGAAGCGGAACATGGAGAACGCAACCAATCCCACGGCCAGAAGCACGATGACGGACTGAAAGACACGACGGATGATGTAGGCCAGCATCCTTAGGGTGTCCCCTCTCGGGCCCGGCGGGTCAAGCGCAGAGGTGCTCCGGACTGCTTGCGGTATGCCCGCGCGGTATCACACGGCCGTATCGGGCGAAGCAAAATTCATTCCGGCCTGCAACGGCCCGCTTGCCCCCCGTCCGTCGTCGCCAATGCCGGGGCGCGCGCCGCATGATATCACCGCGTGCGTCCCCGGCATGGTTGCCTCCGGGATCTGAGCTCCGGTTTATTCCGGCACATTCATCCAGCGCAGCACGAGGAAATTGTCGGGCCGCTGCACGACCTCGACGCCTTCCTTCACGCCCCAGACCAGCGGCTGGATATAAAGCGGCACATAGGCCTGCTCGTCCGCCATGATCCGGTTCGCCTCGTCCAGCATCGCCTGCCGCTTTGGCTCGTCGATTTCCGACTGAATCATCGGCATCAATTCGTCGATACGCGCGTTCGAGAAGCCGCCGAAATTCCACGACCCCATCTTGGTTTCCTCGTTGGGTGTGGCAACGAGGAAGCGCAGCGGATGTTCGGCGTCGAATGTGCCCGGCGACCAGCCCAGAAGATACATGTCGTGATCTTCCGCGCGCAGCGTGGTCCAGTAGTTCGCCACCGGCATGGATTCATACAGCGGTTTCAGACCCACCTGTGCCAGCATCGCGTTGATCGCGGTGCAGACCGCCTCGTCGTTCAGATAGCGGTCGTTGGTGCATTTCAGCGAGAAGGTGAACCCGTCGGGGTAGCCCGCCTCCGCAAGCAGTTGCCGCGCCAGATCGGGGTCATAGGTGCCCGGTTCGATGGCGTTGGAATATCCGCGCAGGCCCGGTCCGATCAGCTGCGTCGCCTGTTCGGCGGACCCGCGCATCACGGTTTGCAGGATGGCGGGGATGTTGATGGCATGGGCGACGGCCTGACGGACGCGGACGTCCTTGAACGGATTGCCCTCACCGCCCGCGATCAGGCTCTCGGCATCATGCGGAAAGCCCAGCATGATGACCCGCGCCTCGATCCCACGGATCACATCGACACCGTCTGACTGCTCGATCCGCGCGGCGTCCTGAATCGGGACCGGCTCGATCAGGTCCAGCTCCCCGGACAGCAGCGCCGCGACCGCCGTGGCGGAGTTCTGGACGGGTTGATAGACCGCCTCGGTCACGTTGCCGATGTCATCGTCCCACCAGCCGTCGAAGGCCACCAGCGTGGTTTTCAGACCCGGCTGGCGTTCGGTGACCATGTATGGCCCTGTGCCGTTGGTGTTCAGCGTGGCAAAGTTGCCCTGTTCGATACTGGGCAGCGCGGCGTCGTTCTCCTCGGCCCAGCCTTTGTCCAGCATCATCCAGTTGGCGATGCTGTCGGGGAAGATCGGGTTCGGCTCAGTGGTGTAGAATTCGACGGTGTAGTCATCGACCGCCTCGACCCGCTCGACGCCCGCGAACCAGCTCGAGGTATCGGATTCCGGGGCCGATCCGCGCTCATAGCTGAAGATCACGTCCTCGGCGGTGAAATCCTGCCCGCCATGGAACGTCACGCCTTCGCGCAGGGTAAAGCGCCAGCCTTCGCCCGCGCCGATCGGCTCCCATGCGGTGGCCAGCGACGGCTCCAGCTTCATGTCGCGGTCGCGCCGGACCAATCCTTCATAGACGTTGATCAACAGGCTGAACACCGGGGCGGAATTCCCGGCATTCGGGTCCAGCGTCGTCGGATCGGACGTGGTGGCGAACCGCAACTCGGCCGCGCCTGCGGGCAAGGCCACGGCCAGCAATGCGGCGGTCAGAATGGTTTTCATCGGATGGTCCCCCGGAAATACCTGGACCCGCATCGTGACAGATGCGGGCGGCAGGTCAAATCAAGTCTGGTCCGCGACGGTCCCGCGACCCCCGCGCACAAACGAAAAGGGGCCCCGAAGGGCCCCTGATCCGGGCACTGGCAATGCCTCAGTTGGCGGTGAAGTACTTCAGCTTCGGGTCATCCTCGGGGCTGACCTCGGTGCCGACGGCATCCGTCATGCCCCAGTTCAGAACCTGGTGGTGCAGCGGAATGTACAACTGCTCCTCCTGCACGGTGTTCCAGATCTCCGCCACCGTCGCGGCGCGCGCCTCCAGATCGGTCTCCGACGCAAGGCTCTCGATCTTCGCATCCGTCGCCGCGTCCGAGAAGCCGGTCGGGTTCCACGATCCACGCTCCCCATCCTTGCTGTGCACCAGGAAGTTGAAGATATACTCGCTGTCATAGGTCGGTACGCCCCAGCCCAGCAGATAGAAATCCGTAGTGCCGTTCTGGATCAGCGGGAAGTGCAGCGCCTTGGACTGCGCGTTCAGATTCACCGTGATGCCGATCTGACCCATCATGCCGGCGACGGCCTGACAAATCGCCTCGTCATTCACATAGCGGTCGTTCGGGCAATCCAGCTGAATGGTGAACCCATCCCCGTACCCGGCCTCGTCCATCAGGGCCTTCGCGCCCTCGATGTCCTGCGGCTGCACGGCATCCAGCTCCTCGGTCCAGCCATCGACGAAGGGCGGTGCGATCATGCCCGCGGGCTGCGACTGGCCGCGCATCACCACCTGTTTGATGGCGTCGCGGTTGATCGCCATGTTCATCGCCCGGCGCACACGCACATCGGCAAGCGGGTTGGCACCTTCGATGTTATCCCGCTCCAGATCGTCGGCCCCGATGTTCAGGCCAAGGAAGATCACGCGGTTCTGCGGCGCGGTCTTGACCACCAGACCGTCGGTCCCCTTCACCCGATCCAGATCCTGAACCGGGACGTCCTGAATGAAATCGACCTCGCCCGACAACAGCGCGGCAACCCGCGTGGCGGCGTTCTGGATCGGCGTGTATTCCACCCGGTCGAACCCAAGCGGAAAGTCGTCCACGCCCCAGTAATCGGGGTTGGCGACCAGAACCGTCTTCACATCCGGCTCGCGCGATTCGACGGTGTACGGCCCGGTGCCGTTTGCGTTGGTGGCGGCGAAGGTCGTCTCGCCGTCGGCCATGTTCTGCACGTCCACCACGTCGTTGGCCTCGGCCCATCCGCTGTCCATCATGAACAGGTTGGTAAAGTTGTTCGGCAGGATCGGGTTCGGCCCGTCCGTCACGAATTCCACGGTGTAATCGTCCACGGCCCGGACATCGGTGATGGAGGTCAGCAGCTCCTTCATCGCCGAATTCTCGGACTGCGCCCGCCCGAAGCTGAACACCACGTCCTCGGCGTTGAAATCGGCACCATCGGCAAATGTCACGCCTTCACGCAGCTTGAACACCCAGACATTCGGGTCGTCCTCGGACACGGCCCATTCGGTGGCCAGCGCCGGTTCGAACGCGCCGGTGACATCCCGGATGATCAGCGGCTCATAGATCTGATGCGCCAGCGTATGCGTCGGCCCTTCGTTCTGGGCGTGTGGGTCCAATGTCAGACTGTCGCCCGCGCGCGCCCAGCGCAGGGTCTGTGCCGAGGCGCCAGTGGCGGCCAGCGCGGCAATTGTCAGGATCGCAGTGGTGCGAAGCATGGGTCTCTCCTATTGGCAGACGCCCCTGTTCCGGGGCTGATACGCGAAGGGAACATCGTTTGGCAGACGGAGGCAAGGGGATGCAGTCGCGCGAAGATGGCCACGTCCGGTCGCAACCGGCCCGAGCGGGCCAAAACGGCAGATTTCCGGAATCGGCGGCCCGGATGTATGATGGACCCCGTTAAGTCCAGTACAAGTGAGAAGGAGTAACACCATGTCGGACGAAACGGACAAGGCAAATCACGACGCAAAACAAAAGGTCGCCGACCATCTCGAAGAGGTTCAGGGCAAGATCGAGAACGAAAAAGGCGAGCCGGAGATCACTGACAACGAGCATGTCGAGAACAAGAAGCTCGGCAAAACTTCCGACAAGCAGAAAGAGTGGGTCCGGGACGAGATCGAGGAGGCCATCGACGAGATCCTGCAGGAGGTGAACCGGAACGATATCGTCAAGGCCGACTGCCTGATGCGTAAATTGCGCCGGACCCTGAAACGTCGCATGACCGACTCGGACAAGCGCACCGAGATGTTCAAGCTTCTGGTGTTGGCACGAAAGGCGAAGCGCAAGATCACCGATCCTGCCGCCCTCGCGTTCCGAGACGAGCTGGACGACTTGCCAGAGGATTTTGCCGGCTTCGGTATATCCCGGGCGGCATCCTTCGCGCCGGACGCCCCGATCTCTGCCATCGCGGAAATCAGCGGCTCCGCCGAGGAAGCGCTGGCATCTGCCCTTTCGATCGAAACGGTGGAAGACTTGGCGACCCATCCGGCAATCGCGCTCGCGATGCAGGTAATGGAAGCCGCGCGCCGTCGCGACTGCTGACGCGATCTTCGCATGACCGGACCCGGAGCGCCGGTCGTTCAAGGTGCCGTGCGTTCCGGCCCGATCGGGTTGTTCCGCTGCCCGGATTGCGGAACCCTGCCCGGCGCAGGCTTGGGCGAGGACAGAAATATGCGACCGACCGACGAAAGGCTGGCCCCTTGAGTGAGCGCCGGTCGAAATGGACGCGCCGCGCCCTGATTGCGGGCAGGGCGGTCGCATAGGATGAAGTATGTTCGTGTCAGGACGAACTGCGGATGAAGATAAACAGCTTGGACAAATCTGGGGGTGTCCCGTGAATAGCATTGAGATCGAGTCGTGCCGCAGTCTGCCGCCCAGAGAAGACCTTGATACGATCCTGGCTCAATACTACGCGCTTATCGTCCAGCGAATGCGGGACATCGGCTTCGACATTGACCCTGCCGCCCCGGAAAGTGCGCTTGCAGAGTTCTGGGCGAATGCGGACGACTATTTACCGCCGAAGGGCTGTCTGGTCATCGCCCGGAGAGGAACCGGGCAAATCGTGGGATGTGGAATGATGAAACGTCTCGATGAACATACAGGTGAATTGAAAAGGGTCTTTGTTATCGAAGAGGCGAGGGGAACCGGCACCGGTCGGGCACTGATCGAGGCGCGCGAAACCGCGGCGCGGAGCATGGGATTGAAACGGCTGGTCGCGGATACGCTCACGCCGAACGTCGAGATGCGAGACCTGTATCCGAAGCTTGGATTTACAGAGCTGGACGAACCGATAGAAACGACGACCTACAAGGATCAGCCCAAGCTGCGCCCATATCTGCACTATTTCTCAAAGGAGCTTTGAGAAGCCGCAGCTGCATGACCCTTCCTTCAGGCCGCTGTTGATCGGTGGCCCGCCGAAGTCAGTTTCTTCCCGCGAAACCACAGGTCCCGCCGCAGGATCTTCACCGGGCTATCGCCCGTTCTTGCGGGAAACCGTCAACCCGACGCTTTCCGGGCATCCGTCACACCGCTCACCCATCATCCGCATCGCGCCCCATGACGGCCCGATGCTCCGCCATCGCCTGCTCGAACGACGGGCGCGGCTTTCCCATCCAGGACTGACGGTATTTCGGCGCAAGGTCCTCGCCCTCGATCAAACCACCCAGACGCGCCAGCATGAACGACCGCAGGATTCCGTTCATGCGCGGGCCATAGCCGTCTCCCATCGACCGGAAGAATCGCAATACGTCGTCGTCGATCCGCAGGGTCACACGGGTCTTGGACCGGCCGCGCGTTTCCCAGATTTCACGCCACAGGGGCGGGAAATATCCGACCGCCGTGATGCGCGAATGCATGTCCCACTGGAACGTCTCCAGGGTCCGCACCATGTCGTTGATATGGTCCCGCTGCCGGGCACCTTTCGCCAGTTCCGCCATTGCCACCTCCCGTTCAGATCAGGGGGTGACCCTCGGGGCGAGCGGTTAACCGTTTCTGAACGGTGCCCCGCGTCTGCACGGGGGGTGCACAGGGGGTGTACGCCGGGCACCCCCCTGTCAGCGCTGCGAAATCGCCCAGCCGGGATGAGTCCAGAACTCCGCGTTCGACTTGGGCAGCGACCGCCCCAGAATATGGTCCGACGCCTTCTCGCCCACCATGATCGACGGTCCGTTCAGATTGCCGTTGGTGATGCGCGGAAAGATCGAACTGTCCGCCACGCGCAGTCCGTCGACGCCGATCACCCGGCACTCCGGATCGACCACCGCCATCGGATCGTCCGCTGCGCCCATCTTGCAGGTGCCGCAGGGATGATAAGCCGATTCAACGTGTTCCATGATCGCGGCATCCAGCTCGTCATCGGTCTGGACATGCTCACCGGGCTGGATTTCATGCCGCCGGAACGGCGCGAAGGCCTCCTGCGCGAAGATCTCGCGGGTCAGGCGGATACAGGTTCGAAAGTCCGCCCAGTCCTGCGGGTCGGACATATAGTTGAAGCGGATGCGCGGCGCCTCCATCGGGTCCGCCGATTTCAGCGTGATATCCCCGCGCGAGGCCGAGCGCATCGGCCCGACATGCGCCTGAAACCCATGTCCCTCGGCGGCGGCCTGACCATCGTAGCGTACCGCCAGAGGCAGAAAATGGTATTGGATATCAGGATATTGCACCCCTGCCTTCGAGCGGATGAAGCCAGCGGATTCAAAGTTGTTCGTCGCCCCCGGCCCGGTCCGGGTAAACAACCACCGCGCGCCGACATAGGCCTTGCCCAGCAGGTTCCAGTATCGAAACAGGGTAATCGGCTGCGACGCCGCCATCTGGATATACATCTCCAGGTGATCCTGCAAATTCTGCCCAACCCCCCCCCGATCCGCCCGCACCTCGATTGCGTGGTCGGTCAGGTGTGCGGCGGGGCCGATGCCCGACAGCATCAGCAGCTTGGGCGAGTTGATCGACGACGCCGCGACGATAACCTCCGCCCGTGCTTCGACCAGTCTGCCGCCCGCCAGATGCACACCCGTTGCGCGCCCGTCGGTGAAGGCGATCCGTTCGGCCAGCCCGTGCACCACGTCACACCGCCCGGTCGCGCGGGCGGGTTTGAGATAGGCGTTGGCGGCGGACCAGCGCTGGCCGCGCCAGACCGTCTGCTCCATCGGGCCGAAGCCCTCCTGCTGGTAACCGTTATAGTCGTCGGTAATCGGATATCCCGCCTGCCGCCCGGCCTCGACGAAGGCACTGTAGAGCGGGTTCAGTCGCGGTCCGCGCGTGACATGCAGCGGTCCATCGTCGCCGCGCATATCGGCATCGCCACCGTGCCCGCCGGAATGCCAATGTTCCATCCGTTTGAAATACGGCAGCACGTCGCCGTATCCCCAGCCGGTCGCGCCCATATCCTGCCAATGCTCGAAGTCGAGCGCGTGTCCGCGCACGTAGACCATGCCGTTTATACTGCTGCTGCCGCCGACGACCTTGCCGCGCGGCGTCGCCAGAACACGACCGTTCAGATACGGCTCGGGTTCGGACGCAAAGCCCCAGTTGTAACGATTCATGTTCATCGGGAACGACAGCGCTCCCGGCATCTGGATCAGCGGGCCCATGTCGGTGCCGCCATATTCGATCACGAGGACGGATTTGCCCGCCTCGGCCAGCCGGTAAGCGATGGCGCTACCGGCGCTTCCGGCTCCGACAATGACGTAATCCGCGATCATGCTGGCCATATCAGTACGCGGCCTCGACCGGCGACATGCCGACGTAGACGGTCTGAACCTCGGTGAAATGATCCATCGCCATGCGTGCGTTTTCCCGCCCGATACCAGACGCCCTGGAGCCGCCGAACGGCATGCCCGGAGGTGTCAGGTTGTATTGGTTGATCCAACAGGTTCCGGCCTGAAGTTGCGCCACGACCCGGTGCGCGCGGGTCAGATCGCGGGTAAACAGACCGGCGCTGAGGCCGAACTCGGTGTCGTTGGCGCGGGCGATGACCTCGTCTTCGTCGGTGAAGGTCAGGACGGACATGACCGGCCCGAATATCTCCTCGCGCACGCAGGTCATATCGTCGGTGAGGTCGGACAGAACGGTCGGTGCGATCCAGAAACCTTCGCGGTTCATACGGGTGCCGCCGGTGACTATGGTCGCGCCTTCGGCCCTGGCGGTGTCGAGATGGCGGAGCACGATATCCAGTTGCGCCTGTGTCGTCATGGGACCGAAGTTGGTGGCCTCGTCCAGCGGGTCGCCGATGACGGCGGTCTCGACCCGCGATTTCAGCCGTTCCAGAAATTCCCGAACGATGCTTTGGTGGACAAACACACGTGTCCCGTTCGAACAGACCTGACCGGAGGAATAGAAGTTTCCGTTGATCGCGCCCGACACGGCGTCGTCGATATCGGCGTCCTCGAAAATCAGGATCGGGGACTTGCCGCCCAGTTCCATCGTGACCTGCTTCATCTGAGCGGAGGCGGCTGCGGCGACCTTTTTGCCGGTCGGCACCGATCCGGTCAGCGAGACCTTGGCGACACGGGCGTCGGTGGTCAGGGCCGCGCCAACATCGCCCATTCCCTGCACTACGTTGAACAGGCCCGCGGGCAGCCCGGCCTCGTGCAGGATCTCGGCAACCTTGAGCGCGCAGAGCGGTGTCGTTTCCGACGGCTTGAAGATCATCGCGTTTCCGGTGGCCAGCGCGGGCGCGCCTTTCCAGCAAGCGATCTGCGTGGGGTAGTTCCATGCGCCGATGCCGACACAGACGCCCAGCGGGCGGGGGATGGTATAGGCCCAGTCGCCGCCGAATTGCATCGACGTCCCGGTCAAATCAGCGGCCAGACCGCCGAAATATTCCAGTGCGTCGGCCCCTGACGTGGCGTCGGCGACAAGGGTCTCTTGCAGGGGTTTGCCGGTATCGAGCGTCTCTAACACGGACAATTCGTGATTGCGTTCGCGGATGATGTCGGCGGCGCGGCGCAGGATGCGACCGCGCGATGTGCCGTCCATCGCGGCCCAATCCCTTTGGGCGCGGGTCGCCGATGCCAGCGCGCGTTCCAAGATCTCGGGGGTGGCGGCGTGGACGGTGGCGATGGTCTCGCCCGTAGCTGGATAGATCACCGGGATCGGCGCGCCGGTCGTGTCCTCGACATAGGTGCCGTCGATGAAGTGGCTGGCGGTGGGCCGGGCGTTTGGCAAATCTGTCATCATTCCCCCCTCGGGAAGCGCTGATTATCTTCCAGCACGTTCAAATCCATGTGGTTGCGCATGTAGCGCTCGGACGCGACGCGCAGGGGCTGGTAGTCCCACGGGTAGTACCCGCCCTGTCGCAGAGCTTCGTAGACGATCCAGCGGCGAGCCTGACTTTCGCGGACCTCTGCGTCGAAACGGGCCAGATCCCAGCGGGCGTCGGCTTCTGTTCGGAATTGCGCCAGCGTATCAGCATGGGCAGGATCGTCCGCCAGATTGGTCAGCTCGTGCGGGTCGGCATCCAGATCGAACAGTTGATCCGGGTCCAGCGTGCAGCGCGTGTATTTCCACTGTCCCTGCCGTAGCGCGACGAGCGGCGCGTAGGATCCTTCGGCTGCATATTCCATCGCGACAGGGGAGGTGCGGACGCCGCCCCGTCCCAGCGGCACGAGCGACTCTCCGGTCGTCCAGGGTGCGACCTCGGATATGTCGACACCGGCCAGATCGCACAGCGTCGGACAGACGTCGATGTTGCTGACCGGGGTCAGGTCCAGCCCCGGTTCGATACCGGGTGCGGCGATCATCATCGGCACACGGGCGGAGCCTTCGAGGAAGGACATCTTGTACCACAGCCCGCGCTCGCCCAGCATGTCGCCGTGGTCGGATACGAACAGGATCACGGCCTCCTGCCGGGTATCGTCCAGCACCTTGAGTATTTCGCCGATTTTGCCATCCAGATAGCTGATGTTGGCGAAATAGGCGCGGCGGGACCGGCGGATATCCTCCTCCGTCACGTCGAAATTGCCGCGATCGTTGGCGTCGAGGATACGCCTGGAATGGGGGTCGTGCGCGTCGTAGGCCATCTCGGGGACCGGCGGCATCAGGTGCTCGCACCCTTCGTAGAGGTCCCAGAATTCGCGGCGTGCGACATAGGGGTCGTGCGGATGCGTGAAGCTGGCCGTCAGGCACCACGGGCGCGCATCGTGGCCGCGCGCGTAGTCATACAGCTTCATCTTGGCGTGGTGGCAAACCTCGTCGTCATATTCCATCTGATTGGTGATCTCGGCCACACCGGAGCCGGTGACCGACCCCATGTTGTGATACCACCAGTCGATACGTTCGCCCGGTTTGCGATAATCGGGCGTCCAGCCGAAATCGGCAGGGTAGATATCGGTGGTCAGGCGTTCCTCGAACCCGTGCAACTGATCTGGGCCGACGAAGTGCATCTTGCCCGACAGGCAGGTCTGCCACCCCGCGCGGCGCAGGTGGTGGGCGTAGGTCGGGATGTCGGAGGCGAATTCCGCGGCATTGTCATAGACTTTGGTGCGGCTGGGCAGCAGGCCCGACATGAAGCTGGCCCGGCCCGGCGCGCACAGCGGAGACGCGGTGTAGCAATTGCGGAACCGGCGCGATTTGGTGGCCAGTTTCTTCAGGTTCGGAGCATGCAGCCAGTCAGCGGGGCCGTCGGGAAACAGCGTGCCGTTCAGCTGATCGACCATGATGATCAGGATATTCGGTCCGGTTTTCGCGGTATCGGTCATCGGGCCAGCGCCTTTTCGATGTAATCGAGAACCAGATCGGTCGATGCGGCACTGGTCAGGTTGTCGCGGCGCAGGGCCTGGCGGACATACAGCCCGTCGATCATCGCGCCAATGCCCTCGGCCAGACGCTCGGGGTCATCGCTGAGCGGGCGCAGCGCGTACATCAGATTGGAGCGAAGTCGCGCGTGATAGATGTGCAGAAGGCGGCGGGTCTGCCCCTCGCGCTGGGCCTGGACGTAGAAGTTAAGCCAGGCGGCAACCACTTCGTCGCGAAAGTTCGAGGGTGCGAAACAGGCACGGACGATGGCCGTCAGGCGCTCGCGCGGGGTATCGGCCATGACCAGCGCACCCCGCACCTCGGCGGCGAAAACGAACAGGACGTGGCGCATCGCGGCCAGCAACATGTTATCCTTCGATCCGAAGTAATGGTGCGCCAGCGCGGGTGACATGCCCGCCCGCCTGGCAATGCGCGCGACGGTAATGTCGGCAGCCCCGCTGACCGCAATTTCGCTGATCGTCGCGCGGACGAGGGCATCACGTCGCTGGGGTTCCATTCCGATGCGCGGCACGGCAGGCTCCGATGGTAGAGTTGCAAAACAAGGACGGGTCTGTTCTTAATTGAGCCGTCAATCAATAACAACGCCCGAATGGGCAATCGTCAACAACCGGGAGTATCCGAGATGAAACGTATTCTGACTGCCGCCAGTGTCCTGGCTTTGACCTCTGGCGCGGCCTTCGCCGACGCCCACGCCGCCTGTAGCGAAGTGATCTTTGCCGATGTCGGCTGGACCGACATCACCGCCACAACTGCGGCCACCAGTGTCCTGCTGGATGCGCTGGGATATGAGACCGACACCAAAGTCCTGTCGGTTCCGATCACCTATACTTCGATGGCCGAGGGCGACATCGACATCTTCCTGGGCAACTGGATGCCGACGATGGAAGCGGACATTGCGCCTTACCGCGAGGCCGGCTCGGTCGATACGGTCCGCGCCAACCTTGAAGGTGCGAAATACACGCTGGCCGTCAACAAGGCTGCGATGGATCTGGGCATCACCAGCTTTGACGACATCGCCGCAAATGCCGACGCGCTGGACGGCAAGATCTACGGCATCGAACCGGGCAACGACGGCAACCGTCTGATCCAGTCAATGATTGATGATGATGCCTTCGGCCTGTCCGGATTCGAGGTCGTCGAATCGTCGGAGCAGGGCATGCTGGCGCAGGTCGACCGCCTGTCCAAGCGCGACGAGCCGATCGTTTTCCTGGGGTGGGAGCCGCACCCGATGAACGCAAATTTCGACATGGGCTATCTTGAGGGTGGCGACGACTTCTTCGGCCCCGACCTGGGCGGCGCGACAGTCTATACCAACACGCGGGCAGGATATGTATCGGAGTGCGAGAACGTCGGCGCATTGCTGAACAATCTGGAGTTCACTCTGGCCATGGAAAACGAGATCATGGGCGCGATCCTGAATGATGGTGCCGATCCGGAAGACGCCGCGGCGGACTGGCTCAAGGCCAACATGGATGTGCTGGACGGCTGGATGGACGGCGTGACCACGCTGGATGGCGGCGACGCGATGGAAGCGGTCAAGGCTGCGCTTCAGTAAGCCGGGACCGATCAAATGGGGCTCCGCGATGTTCGCGGGGCCCTGTCACATTGCGAGGGGCCCTGCATGAACTGGCTGACCGACAGAAAAATTCCCATCGGCAAGTGGGCCGCCGGGGCCTTCGACTGGTTGCAGGACGCTGGGCAGCCGTTCTTCGACGGGTTGGCCAGCGTGATGGAGACAATGATCGCGTTTATTCTGGCCCTGTTGCAGGACCCGCCGAACACCGGATGGCTGGGCGCGCCGCGCGGAGAAATTGCATATCTTTATCCGCAGGAATTTCACCCGCTGATCGTGATCGCCCTGTTCGTCGCATTGACGTGGTGGTTGCAGCGGTCGTGGAAAATCTGCGCGTTGATCGCGGTCGGTTTCCTGTTCATCCTAAACCAGGATTACTGGGAAGAGACGACGGAAAGCCTGACCCTGGTCCTGTCGGCCTGCGTCGTCTGCATGGCGGTCGGCGTGCCCATCGGCATCGCCGCGGCGCATCGGCCGCGCCTCTATTCATGGATGCGTCCGGTGCTGGACCTGATGCAGACCCTGCCGACCTTTGTCTATCTGATCCCCGCGATCGTGTTCTTCGGCATCGGCATGGTGCCCGGCCTGATCGCCACGGTGATCTTCGTGCTGCCCGCGCCGATCCGCCTGACGCATCTGGGTATTGCCTCCACTCCAGCCGCGCTGACCGAAGCCGCCGAAGCCTTTGGTGCGACCCCCTCGCAGACCCTGTGGAAGGTCGAACTGCCCTATGCCCTGCCGCAGATCATGACCGGATTGAACCAGACGATCATGCTGTCGCTGTCGATGGTCGTGATCGCCGCGCTGGTCGGCGCGGACGGCTTGGGTGTGCCGGTGGTGCGCGCATTGAACCAAGTGAACACGGCCTTGGGGTTCGAGAGCGGTTTCGTCATCGTCGTCGTCGCCATCATGCTGGACCGGATGCTGCGGATGGAACGCAAATGAGGCATGACGCAGCCTGCCATTGCGGCACTGTGCGGTTCACGGTCGAGCTGCCAGATGGCATCGCGTCGGCCCGCCGCTGCGATTGTTCGTTCTGTGCGATGCGCGGCGCGGTCGCGGTGTCGGCCACGCTGGATGGCATCACCTTCACCGCGGGCGAAGGAAACCTGTCGTGCTACACGTTCAACACCGGTACGGCGCAGCATTTCTTCTGCAAGAACTGCGGCATCTATACCCATCATCGTCGTCGCTCGAACCCGAATGAATACGGCGTGAACCTTGCCTGTATCTCCGGTCAGACGCCGTTCCTGCCGGTCGTAAATGTTGTCGACGGACAGGCGCATCCGTCCGACGGCGCGCCACCCCGCATCGCCGGGACGCTGAGCTATTCCAGAATCGAGGCCGAGACATGAGCAAGCCCGCCGTCGAATTCGACAATGTCTCGATCGTGTTCGGGGACAAGCCCGAGGTCGCTCTGCCGTTGATGGATCAAGGTCTGACCCGCGCCGAGGTGCAAGCCGAATGCGGTCAGGTTCTGGGTGTTCACAACTGTTCACTGACCGTCGAGGAGGGCGAGATCCTCGTCCTGATGGGCCTGTCCGGGTCCGGCAAATCGACCCTTCTGCGGGCCGTCAACGGGTTGAACCCGGTCGCGCGCGGCAGCGTGACGGTGCGCGCCGACGACTGGTCCTGCACCCTGCCGGATGCGTCCCCGTCGGAGCTGCGGCATTTGCGCCGCGAATGCGTATCGATGGTGTTTCAGCAATTCGGCCTTTTGCCGTGGCGACGCGTGCGCGAAAACGTCGGGCTGGGTCTGGAACTGGATGGAATGCCTGCCGACAAACGGCGCGAGGCTGTCGATCTTCAACTGGATCTGGTCGGCCTGACCGACTGGGCGGACCACCGTGTCGGCGAATTGTCGGGCGGTATGCAACAGCGGGTCGGTCTGGCCCGCGCTTTCGCCACGAATGCACCGATCCTTTTGATGGACGAACCGTTCAGCGCATTGGACCCGCTGATCCGCACCCGGTTGCAGGACGAATTGCTGGAGCTTCAGGCCCGTTTGAAGCGCACCATCGTCTTCGTCAGCCACGATCTGGACGAGGCCTTCAAGCTGGGCCAGCGCATCGCGATCATGGAGGGCGGGCGGATCATCCAATGCGGCACACCCGCCGACATCTTTACCAATCCGGTAAACGAATATGTCGCCGATTTCGTCGCCCACATGAACCCGCTGGGTGTGTTGACCGCCGCAGACGCGATGACAGCGGGCGCGGGCGGACAGGGTGAAGCGATCCCCCACACGATGACGATCAAGGAACTTATCCGGCTTTGCGCGATGCGCGACGGCCCGATCCCGGTTCAGCGCGAGGGAAAGATCATCGGCAGCGTCGACCGACAGGCGGTGCTGACCTGTCTGGCGCGCTGACGATCAGGTTCCCGCAAGCCGCCGCAGATAATCGCCATAGCGGTTCTTGGCATAGCGCTCGGCCTGCGCCAGCAGCGCGGCGCGGTCGATCCAGCCGGCGTCAAAGGCGATTTCCTCAAGACAGCCGGTTTGCAGGCCTTGGCGTCGTTCCAGCGTGCGGACGAAATTGCCGGCGTCCAGCAGGCTTTCGTGTGTTCCCGTATCCAGCCAGGCATAGCCGCGTCCCATGCGTTCTACGTCCAGCGCGCCATCGTCCAGATACATCTGCAGGAGCGATGTGATCTCCAACTCACCGCGCGTGGACGGCATGATGGTCGCGGCCCGGTCGGGGGCGGTCCCGTCCAGAAAATACAGCCCCGTCACCGCATAGTTCGACGGCGGCGTGTCCGGTTTCTCGATGATCTGGCGCGCCTTGCCGTCGGCATCGAAATCGACAACGCCATATCGCTCCGGGTCCGACACCTGATAGCCGAAGACGGTGCCGCCGCTCTGCCGTGCGTCGGCGGCGCGCAGAATCTCGGGCAGGCCGTGGCCGAAGAAGACATTGTCGCCCAGCACCATCGCTGAAGGCGCGCCGTCCAGAAAGTCGCGGGCCAGCAGATAGGCTTGCGCCAATCCATCCGGGCTGGGCTGTTCGATATAGCTGAGCCGAATACCCCACTGACTGCCGTCGCCCAGCGTGCGCTGAAACTGCGCGCGATCATCCGGTGTGGTGATGACGGCGATATCGCGGATACCCGTCAGCATCAGGACCGAGATCGGGTAACAGACCATCGGTTTGTCATAGATCGGCAGCAACTGTTTCGACACGCCTGCGGTCACCGGATAGAGCCGCGTGCCGGAGCCGCCGGCCAGAATAATGCCCTTGCGGGGGGTCTGGATCATGGCAGCTCTCCTGCGCAAAAATGTAAGTGCGCTTTTGCGTTGTTTGTATGGGTTTGTGGCAGGTTCGACAAGACAAAGGCACGGACGCGGCAGGATGGCGCAGAATGGACGTCAGTATGGCGACCTTCCGCTTCAAGACAATGAATACTTCTCAATCCGGCCCGTTCCACGCCCGCACCTTTCCCTCACCGTGCCATGGCGGGCTGTCATTCTTCTGGTGTCAGAACAGAAGGAATTGCACCATGTCATTTCGTCGTATCGCTACAAAATGGACGACGGATACAGCCACCCACGTGCCGCATGGCCTGCGACTGAAACTGATGGTGCACCCGCAACTTTCGGACGCCGGAATGCCGGTCGGCGCGCCCACGTCGACGCAGGCGGACGCCATCCCCGCGGTCGAGGCATTCCTCTACGACGACTGCGATGCATTCATCTTCACATGAACCGGTCCAGCCTGCGACCTGACGTTTGTGCCCTGCGGGACGATACCTTTGGCAGGCCCCGAATATTCCGTATCGGCAGGGTTGCGTCGCAGCACTCATGCCTTGGTCGCCACCGCGTCCGGTTTCCCCGGATTGCGCTTGGCAATCGCCGCCCCAGCCGCAATGGTTGCCGCGATATCATGGAGGCCGCATGGCAAAGACGCAGTTCGCAGTCGAGATGGGAATGGGCACCGATCTGCGGGGGGTCGATTATACCAAGGCGGCCCGGCGCGCGGTGCATGATGCGCTGCACCGAAATTATCTGACCGTCGCGGATGCCTTCGGGTTTCCGAAGTCCGAGATGATCGTCGATATCCGTATCGGCATCGGTAACCCGGAGGCCGTCGATCTTGAGGCGGTGAAGCGCGAGGCACCCTACGGACACATCTCCGCCGAAGCCGTCAAGGGCGGGGCAGACCTGGAAATGAACGGCAATACCGTGATTGTCGCCAGTGCCATCGTCAGTGTGTCTTTCGACGTGCAGGCGGACGGCGCGGAGGGGGCGCCATGACCGAACGGGCACTGATCCTTGAGATGGGCATGGGTGCGGACGTGCATGGCCAGGATATGACCAAGGCCGCCCTGCGCGCGGTCAGCGACGCGATCCGGCATTCGTCGCTGACACTGTTCGGGACTTATAAACATCCATCGGCGATGCGGGTCGAAGTGACTATCGCGGTGCCGTTACCCGATCAGGTGGACAAGGCGGCCGTGGCTGCGGCCCTGCCGTATGGCACGATTGAGGTGACCGTCGTCGAAGGCGGGCTGCACGACCGGGGCATGGGCGGCAGGGAGGATATCACGCTGGCCATAGCCGGAGTGAAAGCCTTTCTCGATACCGAAGGACATGGATTCACGCTGGACGGGTCCGGGTCTAGTTGTTGAAGTCGAGCGTGTAGCGATTCAGCAAGATCAGTCCGATGACGGTCAGTCCCATTCCCAGGCCGAAGACATAAAGCGGTGACACGAAAGCCACGTCATAAAAACTGTAAAGCGCATGCCGTAATGTGCCGATGATATGCGTCAGCGGGTTGAACCAAAGGACAGACTGATAAGGCTCGGGCAGGTCATCGAATAAGAAGAAGATTCCAGAAATCAGGAACATAGGGCGCATCACGATAGCCCAGACCCGCTCCCACAAGGGGAACATGCTGAACAGGAAGCAGTTCATCGTGCCCAGCCCGAACGCCAGCACGGCCAGCATGGCGACGGCCAGGGCAATCTGTGTGAAATCGACCGGCGCGCGGCTGGCGGTCCATGCGATCACGCCCGTCAGAATGATCGACGCGACCAAAAGCTGCACCAGCAAGTTCAGCATCAGCCGAGCCGTCAGAGCATCCAGATAGGACATCACCGGATAGGTCAGCAACTGGCGCGAGAACTTGATGGATTGTGCGACCTTGCCCGCCAGATCGAAGAACATCGTGAAAGGCAGTACGCCGCTGGCATAGAACAGCGCGAAACTGGACCCGATGGGCGGGCTGCGCAGCGCCAGCGAGAACAGATATGTCATCAGCAGGATGCCGATCACCGGCTCGGCCACTGTCCAGAGAAAACCGCCGGGGGAGCGTCCGAAGGTCGAACTCATTTCCCGAAGGATCAGCGCGGCGACCCGCCGGATGAAGCCGGCACGGCGTGGGGCTGCCGGAAAAGTTAACGTCTGTGTCCTGTCGGTTGCGTCAAACATGGAATGCGAAATCTCCGACCGCTTGGACCTTGCCGCGATGCCGCCCCGCGTGTTGCATGAGGGAGACAAAGGTTTTCAGCAGGTTCCCCCGAATGAATACGCAAGCGGACGGCCCGACCGCAACACTGAAGAAGCCGCGCAGCAAGCGGCAACGCGCGTTGGAGCAGAAACGCCTGCGTGAGAAACAGATCGAAGCCGCCATCCTGCCGCCCGCCGAACCCGCGCGCGTTCGTGGCCGTCATTGGGCAATGGTCCTTGGGTTCGTGCTGGTCGTCTGTCTGCCGGTCGTGATCGCGGGCTGGTACCTGACCGCCCGCGCAGCCGACCAATTCGCGTCTTTCGCCGGGTTCACCGTGCGGCAAGCCACCCAGACCGCGCCCGCCGTCGAAATTCTGGGTGGTCTGACCGACATCTCGGGAACATCGACCGCCGACACCGATATTCTTTACAACTTTCTGTTTTCGCAGGAACTCGTGCGTACCGTCGATGACCGCATCGACCTGCGCGCAATGTGGTCCCTGCCACAGAACGATCCGGTATTCGCCTTCGACCCGGACGGCACGATCGAGGATCTGGTGCATTACTGGCGCCGCATGACCACCGTATCCTACGATTCCGGCACTGGCCTGCTGGAGGTTCGGGTGCTGGCCTTCACCGCCGAAAATGCGCAACGCATCAATCAGACGCTGTTCGAAATCAGCACCGAGACGGTAAACGACCTGAACGCCGTCGCCCGCAGCGATGCCACCCGCTATGCCGCGGAAGACCTGCAAAATGCGCTGGACCGTCTGAAGGACGCACGAACGACATTGACCGCCTTTCGCAACGACAACCGGCTGGTCGATCCGAATTCGGCGATCCAGGGTCAGGTCGGCATCCTGAACACGCTTCAGGCACAGCTGGCCGAAGCTCTGATCGAGTTGGACCTGCTGGGCGAGACAACCCGCAACAGTGACCCAAGGGTGACGCAGGCGCGGCGCAAGATCGAAGTGATCCGCACGCGTATCGAAGACGAGCGCAACTCGCTGGGCTTTAACGACAATACCGGCGAGGCCAGCGCCTTTGCCACAATCGTGGGCGAATACGAAGGCCTGATCGTCGATCTGGAGTTTGCGGAGCAATCCTATACCTCTGCGCTGAGTACCTACGATTCCGCCGTTGCCGATGCCAACCGGCAAAGTCGCTATCTGGCCGCGTATCTTGGCCCGACTATTGCGGAACGTGCCGAATACCCGCGCCGTGCCGTGTTGCTGGGGTTGCTGGCGCTGTTCCTGATACTGGGGTGGGCGCTTCTGGTGTTGGGATATTACAGTCTCAAGGACCGTCAGGCGCGCCTGTGATCGTCCTCGAAAATCTGCGAAAAAGCTTTGTGCTGAACGGTGCGGTCCGGCATGTCGCCAGCAACATCAACGCGGTCTTCCCTGCCGGGCGATCCGTCGCGCTGCTGGGTCGAAACGGGGCGGGAAAATCGACGCTTCTGAAGATGATCGCCGGGGCCGACCGTCCGACATCCGGGCGTGTCATCTGCCATGGCAGCGTGTCCTGGCCGGTGGGTTTCGCCGGGTCGTTCCATCCAGATCTGACCGGCGAACAGAACACCCGGTTCGTCGCCCGTATCTACAACACCGACACCGCCCAGATGATCCACTTCGTGCGCGATTTCGCCGAACTGGGGCAGCATTTTCATCTGCCGGTCCGCAGCTATTCCTCGGGGATGAAATCGCGGCTGGCCTTCGGCGTCAGCATGGCGATCCGCTTCGATACCTATCTGGTGGACGAAGTCACCTCGGTCGGCGACGCCAATTTCAAGGAAAAGAGCAAGACCGTCTTCAAGGCCCGCATGCAGGAAGCGGGGGCGATTGTCGTATCGCACAGCAATTCGATGTTGCGCGACATCTGCGACATGGGTGCGGTTCTGGATGGCGGTCGGCTGACCATGTTCGAGGATCTGGACCTGGCCATCGACGTCCACGGAGAGAACATGCGCCGCAGCCGGATGCAGCCCGCGCAAACCTGACGGAGCGGCATCAAAAGAAGCTGAGCGAATTTTCCATCTCGGCCACGGTTTCGACCCCGACCAGCTCAATCGAACTGCCATCGTCGAAGGTGAACTCCACACGGCCATCCGACACGGTGGCAAAGCGCGACAGGACTTCGGACGCCGACAGCGCCTCGCCCCCCCACAGATCGCGCGAAAGGGACAGCATGTCTTCGGCAGGCGTGAAGTCGGTGATCCGGTCAACGCCGTCTCCGACCCCATGTTCGAACCGGTCGTTGCCCGTGCCGCCGGTCAGGGTGTCGTTCCCCGCATCACCCGACAGCGTGTCATTCCCGGCACCGCCGATTACCAGATCGTCGCCCGCATCGCCTCGCAACAGATCATTACCCCCGTCCCCCATGATCGAGTCGTTTCCGGCACCGCCATACACTTCGTCATTACCATGACGATTGGATTGCGGGTCGTCGATGAACAGATCGTTGCCATCGTCCAGATACACCAGATCCTGCCCCGCGCCCCCGATGACCTCATCGTCGCCCGCCCCGGCATAGATGGTGTCGTAATAGCTGCCGCCGTCGATCCGGTTGTAACCCGATCCACCGTAGATCAGGTCATTGCCACCTTCGCCATCGATGAAATCGTCCCCGCCCCGGCTCATGATCGTGTCGTCGCCATCACCCGCATAAATCGTATCGCGCGCCTTTGACCCGGTCTGCGTGTCGTCGTCGAAATAATCGTTTCCATTCCCGAGATATACGACATCTCGTCCACCGCCGCCCGACACCCAGTCATTGCCGTCGCCGGCATAGATCGTGTCGAAATAGCCGCCGCCCTCGATCCGGTCGTCGCCTTCACCGCCGTACAGAAGGTCGTTGCCGTCGTCGCCCTTGATGACATCGTCGCCGCCGCGGCCAATGACAGTATCGTCGCCATCTCCCGCATAAATCGTGTCGCCCGCCTTGGACCCCATCTGATCGGAATCCTCGAAGACATCGTTGCCCCGGCCCAGATGAACGATATCCTTGCCGTATCCCGCATCGACCCAGTCATCGCCATCGCCTGCAATGATTGTATCGTACTGACCGCCTCCGAAGATCGTATCGTTGCCGTCTTCACCATACAGCAAGTCATTGCCGCCGCCCCCGACGATGCGATCATTGCCGCGCCCGCCGTATACCGTATCGGTCCCTTCGATGTCGCTCTGATCGTCGTCCTCGAACAGGTCGTTGCCATCGTCCAGAAAGATCAGATCGCGGCCAGTTCCACCCCAGACGCTGTCGTTGCCCGTTTCGGCGTGAATCGTATCGGCTCCGGCACCACCGTCCATCCGATCGCTGCCGTCGCCGCCATTCATCAGATCGTCACCGTCACCGGCGAACAACGAATCCCGACCGGCATGGCCGACGATCCAGTCGTTGCCACCCTTGCCATCAATCCGGTCGTCGTCGCCCGACCCTTCCAGAATTTCGGAGGAGCTAGTTCCCTCGATATTGGACCCGATTGCCACCGAACCGAAGGCCAGACGCTGAACCGAAGACAGATTGATCGTGGCGCGCAGGGTGGCCGCCGCAAGGCCGGTTCCGTCGCTGGATGTGATCTCCAGCACTTCGTCGCCATAGGTTATTATCGCGCCTGTCGGCGTCGTCTGAATGTCCAGATCGCCGACATCGCGCAATTGCCGCCACCGGGTCAGATCCAGTCGGTCTTGCATCACATCGAAATCGGCGATGCGGTCCAGCTCGTCATCGGCCGCCATTGAAAAGACATCCCGCCCTGCCCCGCCTGAGAGCGTGTCGGTGCCCGACCCGTCCATCACGATATCGTCGCCATCGCCCCCATTGACGGCGTCGTTTCCCCCAGCCCCGTTGATGATGTCGTTCTTCGATGTGCCATTGATCGTCTGACCGTAGTCCCGCCCGCCCCAGGTCACACCGGCCTCGGCCAGCGAGACGCCGAACTGCGATACTTTCGCTTCGCTCTGGCTGCTGATGAAAACCTGGAGTTCATCGCCGATGCGAACCGCGCTGATGGCCGAGACGTTGTTCAGGCTGATCCCTTCGCTGTCCTCGACCGTGTCGAGGTGGTGCAGGCGACCGTCGGGCAGCAGGACGAAAAGCGAGACACCGTCGTCACCGCCCGCCGCCAGCACATAGGTGCGGTTGTCCACCGTAACGGTTTCAAGCGCCAAGGCCCCATCGAAGCGCGTGTCGCGGCTGTCCAGCAGATGGTCCGTCGGTGTCAGGATCCCGTCGCCATCCAATCGCATGACCGAAAGGGTCGAACTGCCGGATGCGGTAACCAGAACGTAGGTCTGGTCGTACATCTGGACCGTTTTCAACGCCGTTGGCGTGGTGATGCCGAAGCCGTTGTCTGCACCGAAGGACGACACTTCCTCGACACGGCCATCGCCCCGCAGTCGATAGACGACAACGGCGTTCAGCCCGTCCACGGCGGCCATGATATAGGTCGTGCCGTCGACCACCGCCGAAGCCAGATCCTGAATATCCTCCCCTTCGATCCAGCGTGATCCGCTTATCGGGCCGCCCATTTCGGTCAGGTTGCGATTGGATTCGATCCTGTAATCGCGCAGGCCGGTGACGCCCTGTTGCGCGGTGATCAGAAACTGTGCGCCGTCCATCTCGACTTCGAGCGCTTGGCGCAGCCTGCCGGTGAACGGCAAAGGGGCATCGAACACGCGGGTCCGGTCCAGATCGCCGCCCGTCCGCAAATCGAAGCCAATCAGATCGTCGGTCCCGGTCCCGTCAATGTAGACGTAGGACGTGCCGTTCAGCGACAGGGACCCCAGCCCGGTCAGGGCAAAGGGCGACATCCAGCCCGGAATCTCTTGAAATTCAACGGTCGCGGCGGTCGCGTCGCCGTCAAGCGCATAGACCTGTATCCCCTCGTCCACCAGGCTGAGCGTATACAGCATCGCCGTGCCATTGTGCCAGAACAGCTCCATATCCACGATGCCCGCCCCGGTCGTGGGTTCGGCATTGGCGTCAAGACTGGTCCCCAGTTGCGCGCGGTATATCAGCTGCTCCATCTGGAAGCCCCTGCCAGAAGATGTGTCCGATACTCTGGCGGCGCTTCGCGGTTGGCCATTGTCGGCATTGCGGCAGACATCTGGCATTTAGCCGCAATTCGACTCGGGCTTTAAGCGAAGGCGCGACTATCGCTGATAGGGATCTTCGAACCGGATGATATCGTCTTCGCCCAGATAGGCACCGGTCTGCACTTCGATCAATTCGACCGGAAGCTTGCCGGGGTTTTCAAGCCGGTGTCGCGCGCCCAGCGGAATGAACACCGACTCGTTCTCGCCCACCAGCGTGATTTCCTCGCCATTCGTCACGCGTGCGGTGCCGGCGACGACGACCCAGTGTTCGGCCCGGTGGACATGGCTTTGCAGGCTCAGCGCCGCGCCCGGATCGACTACGATCCGCTTCACATGAAAGCGGTGCCCCTTGATCAGCGTCTCGAAGAACCCCCAGGGCCGGTGATCCTTGGGAAAGGTATCGGCCTGGGCGGCACCCATGGCGCGCAGTTGCGCGACAACGCCGCTCAATTCTCCGGATCGGCTGCGGTCTGCAATCAGGACGGCGTCCGGCATGGCGATCGCGACGATGTCCCGCAGACCCAAACCGACGATATGCTGCCCCGCGCTTTCCGACCGCAGCATCGTATCCGCACAATCCATCGCCAATGCCGGACCATGGGTTGCAGTGCCCGTTCCATCGGTTTCAGCATGGCGATACACCGCATCCCAGCCCCCCAGGTCGGACCAGTGTCCGGCGTATTCCACGACCGAGAGATTGTCGGCCTTTTCCATGATGGCGACGTCGATCGAGACGTCATCGCAGGCGGCCCAGGGATCTTCGGCCAGCCGCAAAAACCCCAGGTCCGGCCGGGCACGGCCGATGGCATCACGTATATCGGCCAGCATCTTGGGCGCATGGCGTGCGCAGGCGGCGATCATCGTGCGCGCGGTGAACAGAAAGACGCCCGAATTCCAGAGATGGCCGCCGTTCGACATCATCGCCTCCGCCGTCGCCCGATCCGGCTTTTCGACGAAGCGCCGCAGCGGCGACGGGCTGGGAGCGCCGGGCGAGATTTCGAGGTATCCATACGCGGTTTCAGCCCGGTCCGGGCGGATGCCGAAGGTGACGATACCGCCCGCCTGCGCCGTCGCCACCCCGGACTGCACGGCGGCGCGAAAGGCATGTGCGTCAGGCATATGATGATCGGACGGAGCGGCAAGGATCAACGCCTCCGGGTCGTGCTGCGCCAGCCGCAGCGCTGCGGCCAAAAGCGCCGGGGCCGTGTTGCGGGACGATGGCTCCAGCAGGACGGCGCCGGGGTCGATCCCGACTTCGGCCAGTTGTTGCGTGACGATGAAACGGAACGCCTGATTGGTCACGGTCACGGGAGCGGCGAAGCCCGGCCCCGAGAGACGCAGCGCGGTTTGCTGAAACAGGCTGGTGTCGCCAATCAGAGCCGTGAATTGCTTGGGATAACTCTTGCGGGACAGGGGCCAAAGCCGCGTGCCCGATCCGCCGCACAGGATGACGGGCGTTATGGTCGTCGTCATCGGCGGTTCCCTCGTATCAACGCAGCCCGAGCATATCCGACCCGGTTCCTCTTGCCACCCCGTGCGGGATCGCCCGTTATACCGCTTCTAGGCCGTAGAATTGTGTCGCCGTGCCGCCCAGAACCTGTGCCCGCTCGTTCGGCGTCAGCCCCGACAGCAGCGTGCCGGTGGCGCTGACCCAGCCATCGTATGCGCCAACCATTTCCAGCACCGGCCAGTCGCTGCCCCACATCACGCGCTCGGGTCCGAATACCTGCAACACATGGTCGGCGACGGGTCGCAGCCCTTCGGCGGACCAGTCCTGTCCGGCCTCGTTTGCCAGCCCGGACAGTTTGCACATTACCTGTGGCAGGGCCGCCAGCCGCGCCATGTCGGCCCGCCAGCCATCGCCGGGATCGACCCCGCCCGCGATCAATGGCTTGGCGCAATGGTCGATGACAATTGGCAGTTCCGGGATGCCCTCAGCCACCTGCGCTAAAATCCGCAGATGCCGGGGCTGGACCAGGGCATCCAGCCGCAGGCCCAGCTCGGCGACGGCTCGCAGCCCTTGCACGACGGCGGGTCGCGCGATCCAGTCGGTGTCGTCGATATCCTGCAGCATCGGCCGGACGCCCTTCAGCTTTGGATCGCTCGCCAGATCATCCAGCCGGTTTGCCACGTCTGCGGACTCCAGATCGACCCAGCCGACGACGCCCCGGACGAAGGGCGCATCCTTCGCCAGCGCCAGAAGAAACCGTGTCTCGGCTTCGGTCGCGGCAGCCTGAACAGCCACGGTGCCGTCGATGCCATGGCGCACCAGCAGAGGCAAAATATCTTCGGGCAGAATATCCCGACGGATCGGCGCGACGCTGTCGTCCATCCAGTGATAATCGCCCCGTCCCACCCGCCAGAAATGCTGATGCGCGTCGATCCGATCCATAGTCCTGCCCCGATGATGCTTGACGGGTCCTGTATGGGCCGATCACAAGCGAAAGTTCCAGTCCGAGGAGGGGTCATGACCCAGACACCCATCCTGCAATTCGGGACCAGCCGGTTCCTACAGGCCCACGCGGACCTTTTCGTGTCCGAAGCGCGAACGGCGGGTCAGGACGTCGGCCCGATCACCGTCGTTCAATCCAGCGGCGACCCTGCGCGCGCCAACCGTCTTGCCGCTTTGACGCAAGGCTATGACGTTCGGATCGAAGGGCTGGAAAGCGGTCTCCCCATGCAACGTATCGCGCGGGTCACCAGCATCGCGCGCACTTTGTCGACGGCCAGCGATTGGCCCGAGGTCACGCGCGTGTTCGTGGACGAAGCGCGGATCGTTCTGTCGAATACCGGTGACGACGGTTTTGCCCCGCGTCCCGGCGACACCGATGAAACCACGCGAATCCAAAGCCTCTCCTATCCGGCCAAGCTGACACGGTTGTTGCGCGCCCGGTTCGATGCGGGCGGGGGGCCGCTCCAGATCATGCCGATGGAACTGGTGGCCGACAACGGCACCGTATTGCGCGACCGGGTTCTGACCCTGGCGAAAGACCGTACCTTCCGCGACTGGCTGAGCGTCCGCGTGATCTGGGTGAATTCACTGGTCGACCGCATCGTCTCGCAACCCCTGCAACCGGCGGGCGCGGTCACGGAGCCCTATGCGCTCTGGGCGATCGAGGATCAGCCAGACCTGATTTCACCCTGCGACCACCCCTCCGTCCGAATCTTGCCCGACTTGAGGGATGTCGAAGCGCTGAAGTTGTTCATCCTGAACCTGGCGCACACCTGGATGGCCGATCAGTGGTTGCAGGACCCGGAGTTCACGCCCGATCTGGTCCGCCTGTTCGTCGCCCGGCGCGAGGCGACGTTGCGGCGACTTTATAAGGGCGAGGTGCTGCCGGCCTTCGATGCCGCAGGCATGGGCGGTACCGCGCGTGCCTATGTCGAAACAACGATCCAGCGGTTCGCCAACCCCTTTCTGGATCATCGGATCGAGGATATTGCCGGAAATCATGCGCAGAAAGTCGACCGCCGTATCGGTGCATTCCTGACCTGGGCGCAGGCGCAGGGGGATGTTACGCCCAAACCCATCCTGTCGCGCATCGCGAAACGGGTTCGGGCGGCAGGCGCATCCTGGACTGAGGCTCCGTAATTTCGTGTTTCAGGGCGGTGCAGGACAGGAGCCGGGCCTAACGCCGCATCGCGACCGTTCCCAATCCTGCTGAGACCAGGACGGCCAGACCGGCAAGGGCGAGGCGGTCGGGAAAGGTGCCGAAGACTGCAAGGCCCAGCACAGTGGCCGAGATCAGTTGGAAATACACGAAAGGTGCCAGAACCGTCGCCCCCGTCCGCCGGTACGCAATCACCAGCAGCAGGTTACCCGACGCCGATGCAACCCCCGACAGAAGCGTCAACCAGAGGATCGGGGCGGTCAGGGCCGGCACATCGACCAGGCCGGGCGGGGTCAGCAGGACCGTTCCCAACACCGTCTGCGACAGCATCATCTGGCGCGGTGGCGCAAGATGCACCAACCACCGCGAGGCGGTCAAATAAGCACCGTAGAAAAGCCCCGCCAACAGCGCGAACCCCAGACCCGGCGTCATGCCGAACCCCGGTCGCACCACCAGCAATACGCCGCAGAATCCCAACGCCAACAGCACGGATTGCAGCCGCGTGACCCGTTCACCCAGCAGTCGGACCGACAGGACATAGCTGAAGATCGGACCGACGAAGAACGCGCCGAATACGGTTGCGATATCCTCGGTCCGAAGCGCGGTCAGTATGCTGGCGATCCCTGCCGCGATCAGCCCTGCGCGCAGCCAGACGCGCCAGTCGCGATACAGCGTCCATTGCACCCGGCCACCCAAGATCAGCGCGATCATCATCGCCCCGACGGCAAAGCGGCTGAAGGCCACGAAGAACGCCGAGACGCCGTGCTCGCCGGTCAACAGCTTGCCCGCCGTATCCCCCAGCGGAATCAGCGACATGGCAACAAACATCAGCGCCACTGATCCAAGCGTCTCGCGGTTCATGGGGCGTCGCTATCATCTGGCCCGGATGCTGCCCAGTGTGCGATCCGCACTTCACAACCCCGCAATCCCCATGCATCAATAATTTAACTTGGGAGATGAGGTGATCGGGATGCAAAGACGGTTCTTTCTGACGGGTGCGCTG